>Ga0172381_10000048_pt1 | contig 123338 bp, 117 predicted proteins | sample Leawel6488metaG_FD_119754 | JGI IMG/M metagenome (GOLD analysis project Ga0172381, IMG submission 119754) | Leachate microbial communities from a municipal landfill in Southern Ontario, Canada - Leachate well 64-88 metaG | ecosystem: Engineered > Solid waste > Landfill > Unclassified | place...
ACCGGTACCTTCGTCGGGCGTGCATCCCGGCATGGTTGGGCGCATCCTCGATGACTATGGCGCGGAGGTCATTCTCAATGCGGGGACGGGGATCATGGACCATCCCCAGGGCCCCGCCAGCGGCGTGCTGGCCTTTCGCGAAGCCATCGAGCGCTGGCAGAGCGCAGCACCACGCGCGCTGGAAGATCTGCCCGCCGGCCCCTTGCGGGCAGCGGTGGAAAAATGGGGGCAGGGTTGATGCAACGAGCCATTTTTTGTGACTTCGACGGCACCATCGCCCGGAGCGAGGTTTTCGTGGCCCTCATGCGTCATTTTGCGCCGCAGGCCGCTGCCCGGATACTGCCGGAAATCTACGCACAGCGTCTGACCCTGCGTGACGGTTTGCCGCAGGTGCTGGGCACCATCCCTTCGTGGCGCTGGCCGGAACTGGAGGATTTCGTGCGGGATACGGAGATCCGTCCGGGACTCGACGGGCTGCTGGCTCATGCCAACAAGGCCGGCATTCCTTTTATCGTCGTCACCGGCGGCTTCACGCGCATGGCCGAGATCGTCCTCGCCCCTTACCGCCAGGAAATTTACGCCATCCATGGCCTCGAGGTGGATACCACGGGCGAATGGCTGCGGGTGTCCTCCCCCTGGCAGGATGATCACGAACTGGTGGCCAAGGCCGCCGTGGTCGCACACTACCATCCCCGGGATGCCGTCTGTATCGGGGATTCCATCACCGATCTGCGGGTCGCCCGGCAGTGTCCTCTGGTCTGTGCGCGGGACCGCCTCGCGGAATATCTGCGCGCCGAGGGGAGAGATTTCCTGCCCTTCGATGATTTCGGGGACGTGAGCGCCGCCCTCGAGCAACGCGGCTGGTGGCGGGAGCCTGCCCATGCAGGATGATCCACGCACCCATCTCGCCCTGGCGGCGCGCGATTTTTATGCGCGGGGCTGGATGCTGGGCACCGCTGGCAACCTGTCGGCACGCAGCGATACCGATACCTTCTGGATCACCGCCAGTGGCCGCCCCAAGGATCGGTTGGACGCCGGGGATTTCGTGCTGGTGGATCTGCGGGGTCAGGTGGTGCAGGCCCCACCGGGACGCCAGCCTTCGGCCGAGGCCGCCATCCATGAGACGATCTACCGGCATGTGCCCGACGCCCGGGTCATATTTCACGTCCACTCCATCGAGGCCAATCTCTGCGGACACTTCGCGCGGCAGGGCCGGTTGCGTCTGCCGCCGCTGGAAATGCTCAAAGGTCTGGGCGTGCCCGATGCCGAGCCGCAGGTGGACCTGCCGGTCTTCGCCAATCATCTGAACGTCGCGCGGATTGCCGAAGATATGGACAGGGAGTTTACCGGGGCACCGCCCCGTGTCCCCGGCGCGCTGATTCACCTCCATGGAGTGACGGCCTGGGGCCCGGACTTTCTGGCGGCCAGACACCATCTTGAATTGCTGGAATACTGTTTTCGTTATCTCGTGCAGGCGAAAATCCTCGCCATAGGAGTCTAGGATGAGTCAAGCCCTTCTTACGGTCATCGGCGAAGATCGCCCCGGTATCGTCGCCGCGGTCACCCAGGCCCTGTTCACCGCGGACTGCTCCATCGGGGACGCCTCGATGATGCGTCTCGGCGGTTACTTCACCATCATGCAGATCATCGAGTACCCGCGTGATCTGGGCTCCGTGGAAATGGCGCTGGACCCGGCCATCAAACGCCTCAATCTGCGCGTACATCTGGACCCCGTCTCCAGTGTCGCGCCGACTGCGGATATGCCGAATACCCGGGTCACGGTCTACGGGGCCGATCATCCGGGCATCGTCGCGGGTGTCACCGGAGCGCTGGCGGCCATCGGGTTCAATGTGATCGACCTGGAAAGCGAGAGCACCGGTAGCCCCGAGCGGCCTCTCTACGTGATGGTCATTCAGGGCTATGCCCCGGAGGGTACGGAGAGCGTCCGCAAGGTCGTGGCGCCGTTGCGCGAGAAGGAAGGGGTGGAAATCGGTGTGCATCCCATCGAGTCGGCGGTGTTTTGATGGCCGTACTCCCGATCCTGACTTACCCGGACGCCCGTCTGCAGCGCAAGGCCGATCCGGTCAGCGTATTCGACGACGAGCTGCATCACTTTATCGATGATCTGACGGAGACCATGTATGCCGGCCCAGGGGGGGTGGGTATTGCGGCGCCGCAAGTGGACCGCGCGCAACGTATCGTGGTCGTCGATGTGCGCCCTAAACTGGGAGACGACTGCCATGGGCTCATGGTGCTGATCAATCCCGAACTGGCGGCGTGGGAGGGCATGGCGGTGGGCCGGGAAGGCTGCATGTCGGTGCCGGATTTCACGGGCAATGTCATTCGTGCGGAACGCATACGGGTGCAGGCCCAGGATGTCCTGGGACGGGAGCGGAGTTACGAGTGCGAAGGCTTCGAGGCCAGGGCGGTCCAACATGAAATGGACCATCTCGACGGCCTTCTGTTTCTCGACCGGCTGGTCTCACGGAAGGTCGATCTGTTCCGGCGCAAAAATTACAGGAAATAGACGGGCAGCTACGCTACCGCTTTGCGGCGCCGCACATCCGCCTGTGGTGGTACCACCTTTTGCGCTGCTCGTGCGTCGTAAACTGAGGTCCATCCGCCGCGGATGAAACTACAGTTCCACTCCTTCCTGGTTCATGACCGAGAAATACTCGGATATCTGGCTGTCGGGCACCGTCACCTTCAACGCCCAGACCATGGAGAGGAGCGCCAGCGCTGCAACGGCCACCATGGACCAGAAAAAGGGAATGACTCCTTGGCCACCCAATACCTTGGGTCCAAACCAGGAAAGCACCCAGAGCCCGAAAAAATAAGGGAATATCCAGGTGATATGCTTGAACCCCAAGGGAGTGCCATCCCGGCTACGGCTGCCACGAATCCTGTATACGATGCCATATAGGATCAGGATGGCGAACAGCGTGCCGAAAATGTAGGTCAGCGCCTTGAAACCGCCCCAGTAGGCGACGAGTGAAGAAAGGATAAACGCAATGGGCGCGATGATCTGCGCGCCCCACAAGCGGAAAGGTCTTTCCAGATCGGGCATGGAACGGCGCAATTGCAGCAGGACGATAGGTCCGATACCGTAGGTGATCACCGAGATGGTAGTAATAAAGCCCACCAGTTTCTGCCAGGAAGGAAAGGGCAGGAAGTAGATGCACCCGATCACATAGGCGACGATGATCCCCACCCAGGGTACCCCCCCTTCGGTGATCCTGGTAAAGAAGCTGGGGCCTGCGCCGACTTCGCCGTTGGCGACCACGGCGCGGGCCGCGGATGTGGCATATACCAGGGCGGTGCCTCCCGGAGAGATCAACGCGTCGGCGTAAATCAGGACCGCCAGCCAGCCTATTCCCAAAAGAGAGGCAATGGCGGCAAAGGGACCAAATACCCCGGAAAAACTCAGTTTGGCCCAGCCTTGGGTCAGTTGTGACGGGGGCATGCTGACCAAAAAGGCCCATTGCAGACCGACGTAAATGATCGCACCGATCACGATGGCACCAATTACCGCCAGGGGAATATGTTTGCCAGGTTCGCGGCTTTCGCCACCCAGTTCGATCGCCTGTCGAAAACCCAGGTAGCTGAAGACAATGCCCGATGATGCGACGGCAACGAACATGCCATGCACGTTTTCATGCCAGTGAAGGACATGCAAATTTTCGGGATGATAGGAGAATGCCACGAGGACGATAATGGTAAGGACGGGTACGGCCAGTTTCCACCAGCCCAGTCCGGTAAAAATGTTGGCTACCCGGCGAATGCCTAAAAAATTGAGCAGGAACATGAACCCCAGAAGCACTACGGAGCTTATGAGTCCCAGGCCGCTCAGCAGGCCGGTGTCGCCTACCAACAGTCCGGGAATATAATTGTTGGCATAGGTCAGTACGGCGACCACCTCCACTGGAGCGATGGCGATGTAGAACATAAACAACAGCCACGCCCAGATCTTACCGAGTAGATTGCCATGTACCACGTTAGCAATGTGTGTGGCGGCACCTGCTTTTGGAAATAAAGGTCCGACCTCGGCATAAGTCAGGCCGAGAAACAAAATGGTAATGGCGCCAATCAGCCATGAATAAATACTGAGGGGTCCGGCCACCTGCGCTGCAGCCAGCGGACCAAATAGCCAGCCGGAACCGATGATTCCTCCCAGACTGGCGAAAATGAGCCCTGAAAATCCTACCTCTCTCTTTAGCTTCCCAGCCATGATCGATTGCCTCTTTGAATTGGATGTCATGCCAAAGGTGGATGCGCAGCAGGTGAGGTCGGTCAGCGGGCTGCCTGGTCTGACCAAAAACCAAAAGTGGGCCATTCGCTCCGCAAACGAGGTCGCCTATCGTTTCGACGCCTTGCCTCCATGGGCGGCGCTGATGGTGCTACAGATCATTTTTGCATACGTCCCGTGGCAAGGTGGAGGCCATAAGGCAGGAACCTGGGCGGCTAGGCTTTCAGCGCTCCGTACTGCACATCCAGCCATTCCCGATAACTCCCATCCATGATTTTCTGCCACCACTGCGGATGCTCCAGATACCAGCGGATGGTCTGACGGATGCCGGTGGGGAAGTCTACGGCGGGCTTGAACCCAAGCTCCCGGGTGATTTTCGTGGCGTCGATGGCATAGCGGCGGTCATGGCCGGGCCGGTCACGGACATGCTGGATGAGATCGGCACTTTTCCGCCCCTGCGCCGCCGCCGAATGGGGAAAGGCTTGCAGCCATTGCGGATCTTCGGCGAAGAGTTCGTCCATGATTTCGCCGATGAGCCGCACGATGTCGATGTTGGCCCACTCGTTGCAGCCGCCGATGTTATAACTTTCTCCTTCCTGTCCCTGTTCCAGGATCGTCGCGATACCCCGGCAATGGTCTTCCACATAGAGCCAGTCACGGATCTGCCGGCCATCGCCATAGATCGGCAGGGGCTTGTTGTGAAGGATGTTGACGATGATGAGGGGAATCAGCTTCTCGGGAAAGTGATAGGGCCCATAGTTGTTGGAGCAGTTGCTGGTGGTGGTGCTGAGCCCGTAGGTGTGCTGATAGGCGCGGACCAGGTGATCCGCCCCTGCCTTGCTGGCGGCATAGGGGGAGTTGGGGGCGTAAGGAGTCTCTTCGTGAAAGGCGGGATCCTGCGGACCGAGGGTGCCGTATACCTCATCGGTGGAAATATGGTGAAAGCGGTGGGGTATCCATCCTTGCGGTCCGTCCAGCCAGATCGCCCTGGCGACGCGCAACAGATTGTGGGTACCGAGGATGTTGGTCTGGATGAAGGCGTCGGGATCGTGGATGGAGCGGTCCACATGGCTCTCGGCGGCGAAGTGGACGATGACGTTGAGGTGATGGTCGGTCATGACCCGCTCTACCAGCAGGGCATCATTGATATCGCCCTGTACGAAGCGGAAACCACTGTGCTGTTCCAGCCCTTCCAGATTATGACGGTTGCCGGCGTAGGTGAGGGCGTCCAGGGCAATGAGCGTGGCGCGGGGATGTTGCTGCAGCCAGTGGTGACAGAAGTTGGCGCCGATGAAGCCGGCAGCTCCGGTCACCAGCAGGCGTTTTTCGACGATGGAGTCAGTGGTAACGGACATTGGGCGTTCCTTGAAAGGGTCAGATGACTTCGGGCTCGATCAGCATCCGGCGCAACGCTGCGCGCCAATGGGGCGCAGCGCCCAGCGCGGTGTAACTGGCGGTTTTGTCCAGTATGGCACAGGCGGGACGGCGGGCGGGGGTAGGGTAGGCGCTGGTGGGGATCATTTCGATGGGAATGGCGCGGTGCAATCGCCCGGCGGCCACCGCTTCTTCCTGGATGGCCACGGCAAAATCATACCAGGACGCCACCCCGGCATCGGTCCAGTGCTGAATACCGGTAAAGCCGGGGTGATCCAGGGTACTCCAGATGGCGCGGGCGAGGCCCGCCGCCCAGGTGGGGGTGCCGATCTGGTCTCCTACCACCCGCAAGACGTCCCGCTCGGCCAGGAGACGCAGCATGGTTTTGACGAAGTTGCTGCCGTGGGCGCTATAGACCCAGGCGGTACGCAGGATGAGTGCGGCATCACCGAGGGTGGCCCGTACCTGCCGCTCACCGTCAGCCTTGCTGGCGCCATAAACGCCAAGGGGTGCCACGGGCGCGCCCGGCGAGTACGGCGTGGCCTGGGTACCATCAAAGACAAAGTCGGTAGAAAGGTGGATCAGGCGGGCGCCGCAGGCTCGAGCGGCCAGGGAGCAGTGGGCCGCCCCATCGCGGTTCACGGCATAGGCGAGTGCGGATTCCGACTCGGCGCGGTCCACGGCGGTGTAAGCGGCGGCATTGATGATGGCATCAGGCCGGAAGGATTCCGCCATCCCGCGAACCTGGGCGGCATCCAGAATGTCGAGATCCTGGCGTCCCAGCGCGCGCAGTTCCACCGACGCGGGCCGGCTGCGTTGCAGTTCCCAGCCGACCTGGCCCTGAGCGCCGAGCAGCAGTACGCGATACATGTCAGTTTCTCCGGGCTTGCATCGCCCACTCAGTCTGCGCGCCCGACAGGGGCGTAGAGGTATTCATAAAAGTTGTCCATGGCGATACCCTGGGTGTCATAGCCGGTGACCTGAATCATATCACCACGGACTCCTATGGCGACCATACAGGCATGCTGCGCCGGGAGCGCACCGGCTGCGACGAAAGACGGACCACTATGGCCACAGGTGTTGCCGGGATACTCCCGATTCAAACGCGAGATCAGCGTCCCTGCCATCTGCCGGGCTTGTTGCGATGAAGCGGCGGCGAAGGCACGTTCGTTGCGCCAGGCGTTTACTATGGTTTGGCGTTCCTGCGCACTGGTCGCCTGGGACAACGCTTCCCGATGCAGTTGATCCAGCGTCTGTAAGGCGATATAGAGGTCCGCACGCGCACCGCTTTGCTGGTCGATGATGTGCACGCTCAGGGCGATGGCAAGGGCGCCATAGACGGCAATGACGATGCCGATTATCCAGGCGAAACGCAGACGGGCGGATGCCGATGGACGGTCTGCCATCAGGGGCGCCGACGCCGTGTCCCGCGGGGTCGGCGGGCGGGTTGCGGTGTCAGGCGATCGGAGATGCTGCCTTCTTCGTGCCGCACCTGCAGGCGATTCTCGGCCGCGAAACGCATGATTTCTGCAAAGGCCTCCGGGCGAATCTCTTCGAGGCTCTCGTCCATGATGATCGCCGCATTGCCGTTGATGGTGGCGGGTTCGATGAGAGGCAGGTAGTGAATTTTATGATCCGCGCCGAAATGCGCCAGCCCGACGCCTTCGATGAGCATCTCCGCCCAGGCCGATGGGCGGAATTTGCCGCCATTTTCGGTGATTCCGTCGATGATGATCATGGATGCAAGCGCTCCTCGGGGAAACGGGCGATGATAGCGCCCATTCCGGAGAGAATGAAGGGGGTCACGGAAAGGTCTCGGCCGACGCCGGGGGCTCGCAAAGGCTGTCCATGTACCGGGTGAAATCGGCGCCTACCTCGGGGTGTAGTTTGCCGAAGGCGATGGTCGCCTTCAGATAGCCGAGCTTGTCGCCGCAGTCAAAGCGCCGCCCGGAAAAAAGATAGGCCAGCACCTGCCGTTCATTCAACAGGTGGGCGATGGCGTCCGTCAGTTGAATCTCGCCGCCCGCGCCCTGCTGGGTCTGCTCCAGAAAGTGGAATACCCGCGCGGGGAGGATGTAGCGTCCCACCACTCCCAGATTGGAGGGGGCATCCTCGGGTTTGGGCTTTTCGACGATGCCGCTGACCTGGTAGATACGATCATCCCAGGGCCGCGCATCGACCACGCCGTAGCGGGTGGAATGTTCTCGCGGGATTTCTTCGACGCCGAGGATGCCTGCCTGATAGCGGCGGTACTGTTCCACCATTTGCGCAAGCACGGGAGGCTCACCCAGCATCAGATCGTCCGCCAGCAGGACCGCAAAGGGTTCGTCACCCACCACCGGACGGGCCATCAGCACGGCATGTCCGAGGCCGAGAGGGTAGGGCTGGCGCAGAAAAATGGTGCTGACGTGACTGGGCAGAATGCTCTGTACCTGCTTGAGCAAATCCGCCTTGCCGCGTTTTTCCAGCTCGATTTCCAGTTCGTAGGAAACGTCGAAGTGGTCTTCGATGGCACGCTTGCCACGTCCACTGATGAAAATGAGCTGATCGCAGCCTGCGGCGATGGCTTCCTCCACAGCATACTGAATGAGCGGCTTGTCCACTATCGGCATCATTTCCTTGGCGCTCGCCTTGGTGGCCGGGAGAAAACGGGTGCCCAGACCGGCCACGGGGAATACTGCCTTGCGCACTTCAGCCATACTTCGTCTCCTTATGCTGTGACAAGAGTATAACGAAAACTGCAGGTTTGCCGCAAAGTGCCGGCCAAACAGGGCCGTTATTGGTCCGGTTCCGGATGACGGCTTGCCGCCGGTCTGGCTGATTCAGAACTGCCGCCAGGCTTGTCGCGGATGGCTTTTCCGCCGCCCACCCCGCCCGCCATGGCGAAGCGCAGGGCCTGTTGCGGGCTGAGGTCGGGCAGGGGGATGACTTTGTCGCGTGGCACGAGGCAGGTAAAGCCGCCGATGCCGTAGCTCATGGGGATAAATACCGCGACGCAATCCTCGGGCAGGTGCGGTAATTCGCTGAGGGTGTCGCGCGTGATCAGACCGATGATATAGCCCATGTCACCACCCTGGCGCACCAGCACGGCGCTGCGGAAACCGCGGTCCGTTCCGCCAAACAGCAGGCCTACCGTTTCGTGAATGGTGCTGTAGAGGCTATGCAGTACGGGAATGCGTCCGAGCACGGCGTTCAGTTTTTCAAAAATCCAGGCGGTCAGGACGTGGGAAGCGAGGAAGCCGACACCGAGAATGATCAGCAGCGTCAGCAACAGGCCCAGCCCGGCGATATCGATACCAAAAATCGCTCTGATCGGCGCCTCGAAAAGACTGTTCAGCCAGCCGCCAATCCACAACACCACGTAAACCGTCAGCCCGATAGGCAGCGAGATGAGTAAACCCTGAACGAACCAGCGGCGCAGGTGAATGCGCTGGAAGAGGGACTTCTCGCTGACGGGAACGGGTAATGTCATTAGGCTGTTGACGGAGTCAAAGTGGGCTCAGTGTAACAAGATTGGCGATGGGGGCAAAGCACCGGCCTGACGCTATTCCTCATCCCGGTCCTCGGGATTCTTGAAAAGTTGCGGAGCCAGACTGTGCTTGCGCATCAGCTTGTAAAGATCGGTCCGGTGTCGGCCGGCAATGCGTGCGGCACGGGAGATGTTGCCATCTGTCGCGCGTAGCAGATTTTCCAGGTAGCCGCGCTCAAAGGCGGCCTTGGCATCCTGCAGGGGAGGAAAGGCACTCTGGCCACCCTGGCGGCCGTTGTCGGGGATGGCGTCGGCGGCGACCCAGCCTTTTTCGGTGACTGCCGCGGCAAAGGTGATGGCATTCTCCAACTCCCGGACGTTGCCGGGCCAGGATCGTTGCATCAGCTTGTCGAGGGCCTCGGGACTGAAACCCAGGATATCCCGGTTCATGCGCTGACTCTCCCGGTCCAGAAAGTGCTGGGCCAGCAGCAGGATGTCTTCCGCTCTTTCGCTCAGGCTGGGGACCCGCAGCGGGATGACATGCAGGCGATAGTAAAGATCTTCGCGGAAGGTGCCGTCGGCAGTAAGGGCGTGAATGTCCTGATGGGTGGCACTGATGACCCGCAGGTCGACCGAAATTTCCGTTTTGGCGCCGACGGGGCGCAAGGTACCTTCCTGAAGGACGCGGAGCAATTTGACCTGCAGGGTGAGAGGCAGGTCGGCGATTTCATCGAGGAACAGCGTGCCGCCGCTGGCGCTGCGGATCAATCCGGTGTGATCCTGGGTGGCGCCGGTGAAGGCGCCCTTGACATGGCCGAAGAGCTCGCTCTCCGCCAGCGCGGCGGGGATGGCACCGCAATTGACCGCAACGAACGGGCCGTCACAGCGTGGGCTGGCATCGTGGATGGCGCGAGCGACGCGTTCCTTGCCGGAACCGCTTTCTCCGGAAAGGAAAACGCTGGCTTTCGAGTTGGCAACGCAGGCCAGTTCATCCACCAGCGCCGCCATGGCGGGGCTGCGATGGAGGATGCTCTGCCCGGCCTGTTGCCGCAACGCCGCCCGGAGTTTGCGGGTTTCCTGCCCGGCGTGGCGCTGCGCCAGGGCGGCGGTGGTTAACTCCTGGAGCTCTTCATTGCTGAAGGGTTTGCTCAGATATCCGAAGGCCTGGGCACGCATGGCGGCCACGGCGTTGGGGATGCTGCCGTGGGCGGTGAGGAGGATGACGGGGAGGTCGGGATCGAGGGCCTGCACCGTCTCCAGCACGGCCATTCCATCCATGCCCGGCATGCGCAGATCGGTGATGACCAGATCCGGTCTGGCCGTCTGCAACGTCTGCATGCCCTGTACGGGATCACTGCTGGCCAGGACGTGGTATCCCTCACTTTCCAGCCAGAGGCCGAGCAGGCGCAGAAAGTCGGGATCATCGTCAATGGTGAGGATGATGGGAGCTGGTCTGGGCATGTCAGGGCTGCCTGAGAACATGGTGGTCAAGAGATTTTTCGGCATGGTCGTGAAGGAGGTTTTCCAGGCGGTCCAGGCGCGCCTGCACGACAGCGGATTGTGCCTGCGCCTTTTTGAGCCGGGCAACGCACGCATCCCCATCAGCCCTGCGCTCCTGCAGGGCGTGTACGACGCGACGCAGGGGAAGCGTGCTGGCGCCCACTTCGTTATTCTGGGCGGCCAGATCCAGTTCCCTCGCCGCGTTGCCCAGTGCGGAGGGGCCTAAGGGTCCGTGGGTCAGATAACCCTCGGCCAATGCCGCATGGATGCGCGCGCATGCTGTGGATGCGGGCAATCCGCAATGGGCGAGATCGCTGAGCAGTGTGTTACGTGTCGTGCCGGAAGAGGACAGGTGGGACGGCGGGGCGACGGGCGTGGCTGCCTGCGGCGTGAGCTGTGCGCAGGCAGCCAGCGCTGCGGCGAGACCGGGCGCGGCGAGGATCGGAAGGAACCGGGCGAACCAGCGCATCAGACCGTTCCGGTATTGCGCGCGGCGGGCAGCCAGATCTCGGCGCAGAGGCCGCCTTCGGGGCGATTGTGCATGCGAATCCAGCCGCCCTGGGCGCCCACGAGTTCGCGGGTGATGGCCAGCCCCAGACCCGTACCGCGGGGCAGGCGGTTGCTGACCGGCACCTGATAGAAGCGTTCAAAGACCCGTTCCAGCAAGGCGTCGGGAATGCCGGGACCATTGTCGCTGACGCAAAAAAGGATACCCCCCTGCTGCGCCGTCGCGCGAACCGTGATCCGCCCGCCCGCCGGACTGTACTTGTGGGCGTTGCTGACCAGGTTAGTGAGGATCTGGCGCAGTCTCTGGGGATCGGCATAGACGCCGAGTTCCTCCGACCCGACACAGTCCAGTATTTGATTTTTTTTATCGGTCAGCGGTTGCATGCGTTTTTGCAGGTCGAGCAGCACGTCGGCAACAGCGATGTCCTGTGGTGAGAAATCCAGGGAACGCGCTTGCAGGGCATGCATATCCAGCATTTCCTGAATGGCGGCGTACAACTCCTTGACCTGGCGGACGATGATTTCGAGCACTTCGCGCTGTCGCGGCAAGAGCGGACCGATGCGTTCACTGAGCAGGAGCTCGCTGCCGGAGCGCGCCGACGCCAGCGGAGTGATCAGCTCGTGAGACACCTGGCTGAGAAATTCATGCCGCAAACGTTCCTCTTCCTGCAGTCGTGTCTGCATGCTCTCGATGCTCCGGGCGAGATCGCGGAGCTCCTGTGGGCCTTCGCTGGCGACATTCGTCAGTTTGCCCGCGCCAATATCCTCGACGGCACGACGAAAAGCCTTGAGGGGCCGGGTCAGGGCGCTGGCTACCCGCCAGGGGATGAGTATGCTGAGCAAAGCGGTGATGAAGACCAGTGCATAGAGGAGCTGCACGGCACGGGTTCGTGCCGCCGCCGCCGCCGCGCCCTGGCGGATAAGGAGGGTTGTCATCGCCAGATGTACCGCCTCGAATCTTTCTTCGACGGCGGCTTTGCTCGCCGCCTCGGTCACGCTGTCACCCGTGGTCTGCGCATAGGCGGCCAGACTGCTTTGCAACTGCTGTATGGCCACCGTGAGGGCGGGGTGGTCGCGAGTGGCGCGTTGCAGTGTCTGCAGGTCACGCTCTTCGCTGGTCACCAGTTGGACGAAGGTCTTTTCATAACCCGCCCGCGGCAGCACCTGGGCAAGCCGACGAAAAAATTCCGCCTGATGCTGGGTGTTTTTAATCTGCAGCAGTTGTTTTTGCAGGGGCAACCCGACCTGAACGAGGGTATCGCTGCTGTTGCCGAGGGTGTGAATGGAGCGAACCGCGACGTAGACCACGCCACCCACCAGCAACAGTATCGCCAAAGCGACCACCAGTACCCGCCGCGGAATGGAGTCGGCTCTGTGATGTTCTACGCGCGTCGGAACGGCTGACTCGCGATCTGTGCTGTGTCCTTCCATGAAATCGACCGCCATCGGTTCTCCGGCACGGGACGCGCATTTGCGCGCCCGGAATATCCCTTGATAGCCAGAGTGTAAGCGACCCTGGCGTCAAGGCCTAGTGTAGGCCATTGGCTACGCTTAAACATCCTCTTGAACGGGGGCGGGTGGGCGTTGTGCCGGGTTTGGGCCGCCGGGCTCAGGATTCGGCGCCGGCCAGTAAGGCAGCGGCCGCCTGGGTAAGCGCATCATTGATTTCAATGCCACCCAGCATGCGGGCGATTTCCTGGCGGCGATCGCTATCGCCCAGGGTACGAACCTTGCTGAGGGTCTGACCGTCGACGACCTGTTTTTCCACCCGGAGGTGCTGGTGCCCCTGGGCCGCCACCTGCGCCAGATGGGTGACGCAGAGGACTTGCTGGCGGGCGCCGAGACGACGCAGCAGGCGTCCGACCCGTTCGGCGACGGCACCGCCGATGCCCACGTCCACTTCGTCGAAAATCAGGGTGTCGATGCGTTCCGGCGCGGCGAGGATGACTTGCAGCGCAAGGCCGATGCGTGACAGTTCGCCGCCAGAGGCAACCCGGGCCAGGGGTTGGGCGGGATGGCCGGGGTTGGCGGTAATCCAGATTTCCACCTGATCCCACCCGGTATCCCGCCATTGTTTTTCGACTTCGGGATGGCTGTACAGGCGTAGCTCGATGGCGGCATGGGGCATGCCCAGTTGCTGGATCTGCGCGATGATGGCCTGGGCCAGCGCGTCCTGCTGTCGCTGGCGTGCGTCGCTGAGGGCGGCGCAGTCCTCAACGTACGCCGCACGCGCCTGGACCAGCTCGCGCTCGGCGGCGCGGCGGGCCGCGTCCAAATCTTCGCTGCTCAGCAATTCCCGGCGCAGTGACTCCCGCTTGGCGAGCAGACCGGCCATATCGCAGTGGTGCTTACGTTGCAGATCTTGCAGGAGTTGCAGGCGCTGCGCGATACTTTCGAGCCGTTCCGGATCGGCCTCCAGATCGGTGGCGTAGGCGCGCAGGCCGGTAATGGCTTCTTCGGTCTGAATCATGGCCGAGTTGAGCAGTTCATCGCAGTCCGTTAGGCGGGAATCGTGGGCGCGGGCGGCATGCACATGGCGTTGCGCTTCGGCGATGGCACGGCTGGCAGCGCTGTCTTCTCCATCCAGTCGGGCGAGAGCGGCCAGTACGTCTTCCCGTAACTTTTCCACGGCGCCGAGGCGCTGCTCTTCGGCGCGCAGGTTTTCCCATTCATCGGCCTGCAAGTCGGCGGCTTCCAGCTCGGTGAGCAGAAAGCGCTGCCAGTCTTCCTGTTCGTGTTGCCTGCCCTGCTGTTCCTGTAACGCGGCGTAGCGCTGGGCGGCCTGGCGCCATTGCCGATAGCGGTCGGCAACGGCGCTCAGGGTGGTCTCCAATCCGGCGAAACGATCCAGCAGAAACAGTTGGCGCTCCGGCTGAAGCAGGCTTTGGTGGGCATGCTGGCCGAGGAGCTCGACCAAGGTTTCACCGAATTCCCGGAGCTGGCCGTTGGTGACACTGCAACCGTTGATGAAGGCACGGCTGCGGCCGTTGCGCTGAATGATGCGGCGCAGGAGGCAGACGTCCTCGTCCTCGATTTCCTGTTCGCGCAGCCACCGACGCGCGGGATGTTCCGGGCTGAGGCCGAATTCGGCAGTGATTTCCGCTTGCTCGGCACCATGGCGGATGTCTTCGGCGTGGCCTTTGTCGCCGAGGAGCAGGGCGATGGCATCCACCAGAATGGACTTGCCCGCTCCGGTCTCTCCGGTGAGTACCGTCAGCCCCGCCGCAAAGTCGATGCTGACCGCGTCGATCAGGGCAAAGTCGCGCACCTGGAGGTTGAGGAGCATCAGCCTGTTCCGGGGGAGTCGGCCCAGTGCAGCTTGCCGCGCAGGATCTGGAAAAAGTTTTCTTCCTCGGGGTGGATGAAACGGGCCGCGCAGGAGGCTCGGCGGATGACGATTTCGTCGCCGATTTCCAGAGGGAGGCTGCAATGGCTATCCAGGCTGAGCGCGGCGGGCTGGCGGCTGGCGGTGAGACGGGCCACGATTTCCACCGAATCGGCCACCGCCAGGGGGCGCGCGGTGAGGGTGTGCGGGCAGATGAGGACGAGGAGGAGCGCCGCGAGGGTGGGCGTGAGGATGGGCCCGCCCGCCGACATGGCGTAGGCCGTGGAGCCGGTGGGTGTGGCGATGATGAGACCGTCGGCGCGCTGGGTATAGACGAAACGGCCGTCTATCTGCACCCGCAGTTCAATCATGCTCTCGCCGCCGCCCTTGTGGATAAAGACTTCGTTGATGGCGAGGCCGGTATGGACACGCTCCTCACTACGCCATAACTCGGCATGGAGGATACTGCGCAGGTCCTGCTGGTAATGCCCCTCCAGAATGGGTGGCAAGGCTTCGCTGATCTGGTTGATGGAGAGGTCGGCGAGAAAACCGAGACGCCCCTGATTGATGCCGAGGATAGGGATGCCGCTTTGTGCGGTCTGTCGCGCGGTCCCTAACAGCGTACCATCTCCGCCAAGGGCGATGACGAGGTCCGAACCGGCATCCGCTTCCGCGAAGGAAAGCAGCGGCAGCCCCAGGCTGTCGCCGATATCCGCAGCGCTTTGGCTTTCCAGAAAGGTGGGCATGTCTCGCGCCAGCAAAAAATCCCGCAGTTGTCGCAACCCAGGGAGAACCGAGGGATCATGGTATTTGCTGACGAGCAAGACGCGCTGAAAGGGTTGGGTCATGGGGGTAGCGTACATGGGGGCGAAGCTTGCGCCAAGTGGCCGCGGCCCGTTTTGCGCGAGCCGGTCTCGGGGACGGGTGTCATCCCCCTATCCACAGATAAAAGCCGCGCAGGAGCAGATGGGGCCGGTGGAGGCTGCCGACGATGCCGGGTTGCCAACGTTCGGCATCACCACCGGTGATCAGTATCTGTGCCTGGGGGCTGTACTGGCGGTATTCGGTAATGGCGCCGCGCAGGGCATCGGCAAAGAGGTGGATGACCCCGGCCTGAATGGCGCTGGCAGTATCGTTGCCCAGTATTTCCGCCGGGGTGTTCAGGACGACTTCGGGGAGGAGTGCGGTGCCTTCATGCAGACCGCGCAGGCTCATGGCAATCCCCGGCAGAATACGTCCGCCCCGGAAATGTCCGCCAGCCAGCAGGTCGATGGTGATGGCGGTGCCCATGTCGATGACGATGCTATCTTGGCCGGGGAAGTCCATGGCGGCGGCGAGCAGGCAGCAGCGGCGGTCAAAGCCGAGGCTTTCCGGCGGATGGTAGCGGTGGGGCACGGCGCGGCGAAAAAAGCCGGGGTCGGGCTCGCGGACCTCTGCCGTGGCCAAGGCTTCCCGCCAGGCGGTAAGCGCCGCAGGTACGACGCCGCCCAGCGCGACGGGTTCCCGGTTCGGCGCGCTGAGCCATGGTAAGCCGGGCTGCTGCAGGATTTCCGCGGGTGGCAGTGCAGTGGCCACGCTGGTGCTGTCGAAATGCCTGCCATCGCGAGTACGCGCCAGCAGGGTGCGGGTGTTGCCGACGGCGATGAGGATCATGGATGTTGGGGCCGCAGGCTGACGTCACCGGCACTCAGCCAGACCGTACCCGTATCCGCAGAGGATACCTGCAGGCGCCCGTCGGGGCCGAGGCCCAGCACCCGGACCTCGCGCACGCCCTGCACGTCGCTGATCTGAACGGACTGACGGGTCAGGCGATCCGCCTTCTCCCACAGGGGCAGGAAGGGCGTGAAGCCCTCGTCCGCAAAGCGCGCGAAGTCTTCCCGCCATTGGCGGAGAATGGCACCGGCGAGGGTGCTGCGGGTGACTCTGATGTCGAGATCGGCGAGGCTCACGGCGGTGTCCGGCAACCCGGCGTCGCCATGGATGTTGAGCCCCAAACCCACCACCAGCCGGGTTTCTCCATCTCTGCGCAGGCGGGCTTCGACCAGGATGCCCCCCAGCTTGCGCCCACCCACCCAAAGATCATTGGGCCACTTGACCCAGAGATCGGGCAGGCGCGCCTGCAGCAAGGTGAACACGGACAGGGCGGCAACGATGGTTAATGCCGCATGGACCGGGCTGTGCTGCGTCCAGCCATAACTCAGGTAGAGGTGGCGCCCGAAAGGTGAAGACCACTGGCGTCCGCGCCGCCCGCGCCCGGCCCACTGGCTTTCGGTGAGACAGACGTCCATGCCGGCGTCCTGCAGGATCTCGGCATTGGTGGAGGCGCAGCATAGCGGAAGATGGATCTGCGCCGGGTCGATGCCGCCGATGTCGGCAATCTCTCGGGCGGAGAGGGGCGCGGCGGGATATTCCAGTTGCACGCCACCATCCCGCGCATAGAGGGGGAAGCCCCATTCGCCGGCCTCCGCGAGCAGCGCAGACGGAAGCCCGCTTGAATCATCGGCAGGCCAGGCGTGGGGCAAGCCGTCGGCCACGGTCGCCAACATGGCCTGCAATGCCGCCGATGGTGCTTCAGGAGCGGATATGGCCATCTCCCAGGACGATCCATTTCTGCAGGGTCAGCCCTTCCAGTCCCACCGGCCCGCGCACGTGCAGGCGGTTGGTGGAGATGCCGATCTCTGCACCCAGACCGTATTCAAAGCCGTCGGCAAAGCGGGTGGAGGCATTGACCATGACGGAACTGGCGTCCACCTCGCGCAGAAAGCGGCGGGCCTGGGTGTAGTTTTCGGTGACGATGGACTCGGTATGCTGGGAGCCGTAACGGTTGATGTGTGCAATCGCGGCGTCGAGATCATCCACCACCTTGAGGGAAATGATCGGCCCCAGATACTCCGTGCCATAGTCCTCTTCGGTCGCCGCAATAGCACCGGGGATGCGGGGCAGGCCGCGTTCGCAGGCGCGGATCTCGATGCCTTTCTCCTGCAGTGCCGCAGCGATGGGGCCGAGCAGGTCGTCCATCCGCTCCTGATGAATGAGCAGACTCTCTGCCGTATTGCAGGTGCCCAACCGCTGGGCTTTGGAATTGAGGACCACCCTCAGTGCCTTGCGGGGATCGGCGTCGGCGTCCACATACACATGGCAGTTGCCATGCAGATGCATGATTACGGGTACGGTGGCATCGGCCTGGACGCGGGAGATAAGGCCCTTGCCACCGCGGGGAATCACCACATCCACATAGCGATCCATGCCGATCAGGATACCCACCGCTTCGCGCTCGGCGGTGTTGACGTACTGGACCAGATCGAGGGGCAGATTGGCCTTGCCGAGGGCAGCGCGCAGGCGCTCGGCGATGGCCATGTTGCTGTGCAGGGACTCGGAACCGCCACGCAGGATGACGGCGTTACCCGATTTGACGCAGAGGCCGGCGGCGTCGGCGGTGACGTTGGGTCGCGATTCGTAGATCATGGCGATGACGCCCAGGGGCGCGCGCATACGGCCTACCTGGATGCCGCTGGGGCGGTAACGCAGGTCGGTGATCTCGCCCACGGGGTCGGGGAGGGCGGCAATTTCTTCGAGGCCTTTGGCCATGGCTTCGATACGGGTTTCGTCCAGACGCAGGCGGTCGACGAAAGCGGCATCCTTGCCCGCTTCTTCGGCGCTGCGTAAATCCTTGCGGTTGGCGCGTTGCAGATTGTCGGCGTCGCGGCGCAAAAATTCCGCCATGGCGCGCAGGGCGCTGTCTTTGGCGGCGCTGTCCGCGCTTTGCAATCGGCGCTGGGCGCTACGGGCGCGTTCACCGATTTTTTCCAGTTCGCTACGTAAATCCAAGATGGAGCCTCCTGTGCTGGGCCCCGGCTGGAGGTGCGGCAACCAAAAGACCGCCGCTGATCCGTGCCGGGAAACGGCAGCCCGCGTGGCCTAACCCGCGCGGGTACTGTTGGTATTGTGCCGTTCCGGGGCCATTCCGGCAAACCGCAGGCAGCGACGTGCGCAGGCAGCGACGGCGAGCATTCAAGACGACCGCCAAGGGGTGCCGCGGTAGACCCAGGTGGCGAGGAGTGTGGTGGCGGCGATGGCGATGCAGGCGGAAAAGCCGAAGGCATAAGGGGCGCCGACCTCTTCCCATATCCAGCCGAACAATAATCCCGCAGGGATCGCGCTGATGCCGGTGGCCAGATTGTACCAGCCAAAGGCCGTGCCGCGCTCATCGGCTATGGTCATATCATTGATCTGGGCCCGTTCGGCCCCTTCGCTGAAGCCAAAAAACAAACCATAGGACAAGGCCACCGCCCACAACAACGGAAGGCTTTCCACCATGGCGAACAAGGCGTAGTTGCAGCCGTAGGCCGCCCAGCCGATGAATAAAACGGGTCGCCGCCCCAGTTTATCGGCCAGTCGTCCGCCGCCCATGCCGGTGCTGCTCTTGGCCGCATGGATGGAGGCCCAGAGGAGGAGTACCTGTACGACGTCCATCCCGAGCTGATAAGCACGCAATAGAATGAAGGTTTCGGTGGCACGGGCCAGGGTGAACAGGCTCAGCGTTAGGAGGTAGCGCCGGATGTGGGGTGACAGGTGGTGCGGGTTCAGGGAGATACGGGCTGGGGTCTTGTGATTGGGGGGTCGTTGTACCTCACGCACACCGCCACCGAGGAGCAAAATGGCGACGGCGCCGGGAATGGCCGACAGGAGGATGACATCCTCCAAGGGGATTCCGGAAAAATGCAAAACCGCCGCTGCCACCAGAGCCCCCAGCACCGCGCCCCCATTGTCCATGGCCCTTTGGTAGCCAAACGCAAAGCCGATGCGTTGCGGCGGCGTGGAATCTGCCAGCAAGGCATCCCTTGGTGCGGTGCGGATACCTTTTCCCATCCGGTCGATGCTGCGCACGAGCAGGAGCGCCGGCCAGCTTCCCACCACGGCGATGAGCGGTCGCGCCAGATTGGAAACCGTGTAGCCGATCACCGTCAGCCCCTTGCGCCGTCCACCGATGAGGTCGGAATGTCGGCCGGACCAGAGTTTGAGAAAGCTCGCTACGGTGTCCGCCACCCCTTCTACCAGGCCCAGGGCCACCGGACCCGCAGCGAGTATGGTGGCCAGGAGGACAGGGATGAGAGGGACCACCATCTCCGAGGCAAGGTCATTGAAAAAGCTTACTAATCCGAGAACGAGAACGGTGAGTGGCAGGGCCTGGCGCATGGATGCTAAACCTTATGGGGCGCCTTCATGGCGCGAGTCTGGGTACCAATAAATCCACCGTCATTTGCATATCCGCAGGCAGAGATCGGTCAGTGCGGGCCAGACCGGCGTGGGGTCCTGCCCCTTGATGCGGGCGTCGATGGCGAGGCAATCTTCGATGCCCGCCTGCAGCCCCGAGCGGGTCAGGCGCCGTGCCGCGGTGCGCAACCAGCCCTGTCGTGGTGGAAAAATACGGTTCTGCTGGAAGAACGCATCGGCATCCACGCCGCCCGCCCGCAATTCGGCCAGTAGGCGCAGGTCCTTGTGCAGGACCCACAGGCACAAGGCCGGTTCACCGTCGCCATTGCGCAGGCGGTCGAGCATGTGCAGCATATGTTCCGTTTCGCCGCGCAGGACCGCGTCGGCGAGGTCGTAAATGGTGAACTGGCTGCTGTCCGCCAGTACCGCGCGGATGGCGATGACGTCGATGCGCTGCCCCGGATAGACCTGCTGTAATCGTTGAATGGCCTGATGGCAGGCCCCGAGGTTGCCGGCGCTGAGGTCGGTGAGCAACTGGACGGCGGCGCTGTCGGCCTGCATCCCGGCGGCGCGCAGGCGCTGCTCCACCCAGCGCGGCCAGTCCTGCCCCTCCGGGCGGTACAGCAGGAGCGTGTGGCCGTGAGTCTCGATGGCCTTGAACCAGGCGGTTTTTTGGATGCCGGCGTCAGGGCGGGGGCCGCTGAGAACCAGCAGCGCGTCGGGAGGTGGCGAGGCCAGCCAGTACTGCAGGGCGGCGCTACCCTCTTTGGGGACTTTGGGACTATCCAGGCGCAGCAGGAGCACGCGCTGTGCCGCGAAAAGCGAACCCGCATCCCGCTCGTCGCGCAAGGCATCCCAGATGCCGCCGCCCTGCTGAGCGAGGCGTTGTTTCTGGGCGAAGCCCTGCTGTGCCGCAGCCGCCATCAGGGCGTCTTCCGCCTCCTGCAGGAGCAGGGGCTCATCCGAAAAGATGCCATATACCGATGCCAAAGGGCCGCGTAAATGGCTGGCCCAGTGCGTCGGCTTCAGCCGCATCTCAGGGCACCTGCTGGCGGAAGCCAGGGCTGTTGAGCACCCGCCGCAGAATCTGTCGCGCGCCCTGCTCCATCAGCAGACGCTGCATGGTGATCTGCTGTTCGTTGGTGGCCAGTGGACTGGCGCTGTTGTAACTGAAGCTGTTCTCCACCAGCAGAGCTTGGGACTCAAGCAGTATTTTATGATCGTTGCCTATCACGCTGAACTGGGCATGCAGGGTGTCGAGAAACTCCTGGGCGACGCCGCTGCTCGGGCTGATGCTGATGATCCGCTGGCTGACATACGCATTGTCGATCTGGAGCAGCGGGCCATCGGATTGGGCCCTGTTGCCGTCCCGCTGCAATTCGCGATGGACGGCCTCGGCCAGGCTGCCTCCGGCAGGGCCGCTGCCGACGACGCGCAACCCCGTCAGCCTGGGCGGAATGGTGGCCCCGGTTTGCAAATGAAAGCCGCAGCCGCCCAGTAGCAGCGCCAGCCCCGCCACGAGCCACCAGCGACGCCACTGCAACGTGCGGCTCATCCCGCCACCACGTTGACCAGACGGCCGGGCACGATGATCACCTTGCGCACGGTTTTACCCTCCAGGTGACGTTGCATGGCCGGATCGGCCAGTATGGCCTGCTCGACGTCGGCATGGTCCGCATCAGCGGGGAAATCCATGCGTTCGCGCAACTTGCCGTTGACCTGAATGACCAGCGTCACGGTATCGCAACGCAGAGCCCCGGCATCGGCCACGGGCCAGGGCGCATGGCTGATCACGCCGCTTTGCCCCATCTTTTGCCAAAGCACCTCGGCGATATGGGGCGCAAAGGGGGCCAGCAGCAGGGTCAATGCGCGCAGTCCTTCGCCCAGCACCGCCCGCAGGTCGGCCGGAGCATCCGCAGGGACCTTCATCAGGCTGTTGGTCAGCTCCATGATGGCGGCGATGGCGACGTTGAAATGATAGCGCCCGTCCATATTGCGGCTGACCCGATCGATGCACCGATGCACCGCGCGGCGCAGGTCCACCGCCTCGGCACAGAGCTCTGCGGGCAGTGCCGGGGGCGTGGCGCCGTACTCGTGGACCAGACGCCAGAACCGGTTGAGGAAGCGGTAAGCACCTTCCACGGCGCTATCCGACCACTCCAGATGCTGTTCCGGCGGCGCCGCGAAGAGAATAAAGAGGCGCGCGGTATCAGCCCCGTAGCGGTCGATCAGGCCTTGCGGGTCCACCGTATTGCCCTTGGATTTGCTCATCTTGCTGCCGTCTTTGAGCACCATGCCCTGAGTCAGCAGATGGCGGAAGGGCTCATCGTGGGCGTCGTCGGCGGGCAGCAGGCCGACATCGCGAAGCAGGCGGTTGAAGAAGCGGGCATAGAGGAGATGTAGCACTGCGTGCTCCACGCCACCGACATACTGATCCACCGGCAGCCAGTCGGCGGCGCGCTGGTCGAGCATCTGCCCGGCATCGGGGCAGGCGAAACGGGCGTAATACCAGGAGCTCTCCACGAAGGTGTCCATGGTGTCGGTTTCACGCCGGGCTGCGGCGCCACATTGGGGGCAGGCCACCTGGGTGAACTCGGGGTCGTCCAGCAGCGGCGAGCGCGGGTCTTTGAGCTGGTAGTGGGTGGGCAGGATCACCGGCAGATCCCGCTCCGGTACCGGCACGACGCCACAGTGGGGGCAGTGGATCATGGGGATAGGCGTGCCCCAGTAGCGCTGCCGGGAGATGCCCCAGTCGCGCAGACGGAAGTTGACCGTCTTCCGCCCCAGTCCCTTGGCGGCTACGGCCGCGGTGATACGGTTCTTGGCTTCTTCATTGGGCAGGCCGTCGAAAGTCCCGGAGTTGAACAAGGTGCCGCTGCCGGTATAGGCCTCCGTCATGGCTTCGCCGTCGGTGACAGTACCCTCGGCCTGAATCACCGCGCGAATGGGCAGACCATATTTACGCGCGAACTCAAAGTCCCGCTGATCATGGGCGGGCACACTCATCACTGCGCCCTCGCCATATCCCATAAGCACGAAATTGGCGGTCCAGACGGGTAGCTCCACGCCGGTAAGCGGATGCCGCACGCTCAGGCCGAGGGGATGTCCCTCCTTCTCCTGGGTTTCGATGCTGGCTTCGGAAACGGCGACATGGCGGCAGCGTTCGAGGAAGGCAGCGAGTTCAGTGCTGTTTCCCGCCGCCTGAACGGCCAGAGGATGTTCCGGGGCCACCGCCAGATAGGTCGCCCCCATCAGGGTGTCGGGACGGGTGGTGAAGACCTTGATGACACCGTCGCCAGCGGACAGTGGGAAATGAATCTCAGCGCCCTCGGAGCGACCGATCCAGTTGCGCTGCATGGTCAGTACCTGCTCCGGCCAGCCCTCGCCCAGGGTGTCGAGGCCGGTCAGCAGTTCGTCGGCGTAGGCGGTAATGCGCAGGAAGTACTGCACGATCTCCTTGCGCTCGACCGGAGCGCCGGAGCGCCAGCCACAGCCGTCCACCACCTGCTCGTTGGCGAGGACGGTCTGGTCCACCGGGTCCCAGTTGACGGTGCTCAGCTTCTGGTAGACCAGTCCCTTCTCCCAGAGCTTCACGAATAGCCACTGCTCCCAGCGATAATAATCCGGCGCGCAGGTGGCGAACTCCCGCGACCAGTCGTAAGACAGGCCCAGCCGCTGCAACTGCCCGCGCATGTGGGCGATGTTGTCCATGGTCCACTGCGCCGGTGCCAAACCATGCTTGAGGGCCGCATTCTCCGCAGGCAGACCGAAGGCATCCCAGCCCATGGGTTGCATGACTTCTTTCCCCAGCATCCGCTGATAGCGGGCGATGGCGTCGGCGATGCTGTAATTGCGCACATGCCCCATGTGCAACTGCCCCGAAGGGTAGGGGAACATGGCGAGGGCGTAGAATTTGTCTCCCGAGGGCGTCGCGGCGGCCTTGAAGGTCTGCTGATCGTGCCAGCGCTGCTGCACGGCGGCTTCGATCTCTTGGGGGGAGTAGGCGGGAGCTTCCATAAGTTTTTCTTGAACCGGATACCAAATGTGGCACAAAGGTTGCCATAGGCACGGGGGTGGCGCAATGGTGGACGGCCGCCTGCGGATGGCCAGCCAAGGTTTGCAGAGAAGACGCTCGGTATGTATCCCATGCGGATGGGGACGGCATGGATTCATGGTGGTTGGAGATTGCGGCGAGGAATCCGCAGGGGGCTGAAGTGACCGGAGCGGCCTGTCCATGGACAGGGGTTTTGTTTGGGATGCGCTCATTGTGGTTACTTGTCAGTACCTACTTTACAAAAGGAGTTGATGAAGGTTTATTATCGGACAGGCTCTTCGCAGAGACCACCCAGAAACTATTCGGTTAACTCAGGAGGATATTTTATGTTTTCGCACAAAAATAAGTCATGGTTTCTAGTTTGCGCGACTTTGATGCTGGGTATGGCGGGAGGCGCCAGCGCCGCGTCAGCGCACTACACGCCCCTCCATGGTAACCCGGACGGGATCTATACCATCGATCCGCAGCATACCAATGTGTTGTTTACGCTCGGTCATGTAGGGATTACCGAGTTTACCGGGCATTTCGACAAAATCTCCGGAACATACGCCTTTCACAACTCGGCTCCCCAAAAAGACCGGGTACGCATCACCATCCCGGCCGCCAGTATCAATACCAACTTCGCGCTTCGCGACCAGCACCTGCGCAGCAAGGAGTTTTTTGATGTCAAGAAATATCTGGATATCACCTTCGTCAGCACCAAATATGTGCCCAATGGGGACAAGGCTGGAAATCTGTATGGCAACCTCACCCTGCACGGTGTGACCAAGCCGGTCATGTTCAAAGTGCGTGAGATGGGTGCCGGCGAAATTTCCTATTTGCCGAAACCCTGGGGTGGTTACCTGTCTGGTTTTGTCGCGACTGCCGCCATCCATCGCTCTGATTTCGGTATGACCGCGTACCTGCCTGAGGGGTTATCCAATACCGTCCACATCAAAGTCGAAGTGGAAGGCGTGAAACAATCTTGACGGCGCTTCGCCGGATCGGGTGGGCAGAGGGTGAAATGCGGTGGAGCGGTTCCGCCGAGGTTGGCTGGTCATGCAATTTTTACCAAATAACCTGGGCAAGACGATGCGCCCTGATTATCTGAACATACCCATCCGGGACTGCGGTGAGCCACTGCTGGAGATTCCCGAAGGCGACTTCCCACGGGTGACCCCGCATCCTTACCTCGCACGGGGGGCGCCCTATGCCGGGTCGCCCTGGCGGCTGCGCTCCGGGGTGCTTTCTGCCCTATATCGAGCGCAATCCTTGTTGTCGGCCCGATGCCCCGGGTGGCGCATCGCGCTGTTCGACGCCTATCGCCCCCTGGCGGTTCAGCACTTCATGGTCTGGGATGCTTTCCGGCGCGAGGCGCAGGCGATGGGCTGTCTCACCCGGCTCGCGTCCTGCGCCGGGCCGGATGCGCTGGAGCGTCTGGATCCCGAAATCCATACCCTGCTCGCCCCCAAAGTGTACCGCTTTTGGGGGATTCCCGACCCGGACCCCCGCCGTCCGCCACCGCACAGCACGGGTGCCGCCCTAGACTGCAAACTGGTGGATGGAGAAGGTCGGGATGTACCCATGGGCGGCCCTGTCGATGACTTCACCGACCGCGCCATCCCGGATTTTTTCGCGTCTGCCCTGCCCGGAACGCCGGAGTATCTCCATCATCAGCATCGTGAGCTACTGGTCTCGGTCATGACCCAGGCGGGGTTTGCGCAGCATGTTGGAGAATGGTGGCACTTCTCCATCGGAGATCAGATGTGGGCGCATGCGCTGGGTGCCGCGCACGCGCTGTATGGGCGGATTCCCTTTGCCGCCATTGGCGCGCCAGCGCCCACAGGTTAGACTAGGGCGCTAATCACGGGTCTTAAACCCATTGTTCCGGAGAAAAACATGGCCGAGTTGCCAGAAATAGAACTGCTCAGACAAAAGCTGCGGCGCAATATCCTGCACAAGCGGGTCGGTATCATGCAGATGCAGAATGCCAAGGGCGAGGCAGTTCCGGACGGTGCCGGTATTGAAGATGCCGCGCTCAAAGGCAGGGCCATCACCGACCTGCATCGCTACGGTCAATACCTTTTCCTGGAACTGGATCGCAAGGACATCCTCGCCCTGCAGTTGGGTGGTGAGCTGAGCGGCGAACTCGAACGCGGCCCTGTTCATGCGGAAGGCGGGGAAGAGCCTCGAGCGGCATTGGAGATTCAGATCAACGGCCAGCAGCGCCTGCGTTTCCAGGGGACCCAGTTGGGTAACCGCCTGCGCATGCTGGATGAAAACAGCGATGTGGACTTCCTGACCAAGCTCGGCCCTGATCCACTGATGGTGCATGGGGAAGGGCTTGGCATATTGCGCGAAGCCCTGAGCCGTCGCCGCAGCGCCCTGCGTAACATCCTGCTGGATGATACGTTCGCGCCGGGCATCGGCGGTATCTGGGCGGATGAAATCCTTTTTCAGGCCCGTCTGCGGCCGGATCGCACCGCGACCAGTCTCAGCGAAGAAGAGCGCGAGCGTTTCCTGGAGCAGATCCCCAAGGTGCTGGATCGCGCCGTGCGCTGTCAGGCGAAGACCAATCTGCTGCCCAAGACCTTCCTCACCCGCCATCGGGAAGACGGGCACTGTCCGAGCTGCGGCGGCGCGCTGGAGACCCTTTCGGTCGGGGGTAAAAACGCGCTCCTCTGCCCTGCCTGCCAGTCTTGACGGTCGCTATGGGCCGGGCAGATACGCTACTTGTTCTTCCAGGGCAGGCCGCTGGCCTTCCAGCCGTCCACCTTGCCGCGCTGGCCATGGACGTCGTGTTTGCCCTCGAAACCACCAAGGACGTTATAGCAATGGCGGTAGCCCAGATCGGCCAGATGTTCGGCGGCAGCCAGAGAGCGGCCACCGGTACGGCAGAGCAAGAGCAGGAGATCGTCAGGTTGAGCCTTCCCGCGCAGTTCTGCGTCAAAATCGGGGTTGGGTGTCATGCCCGGATACAGTTGCCACGGCACATGGCAGCAACCTTCGACAAAGCCCGAAAAATCCAGCTCCGGGTGAGAACGCACGTCAATGAGGATGGCCTTGGGATGATCGCACAACAGGGCGTGTGCTTCCTCCGGCGTGAGGTCCCCGGCGTGGCGTTTGCCCGCCGCCTGCGCCCGTTTCTGTGCTCCCTGCAAAATCGTTTCGGTACTCATCGCTCACCTTGTCCTGTAACGCCTTGTGGATGTCTGGACGATTAAACAGTACATGCGCACATGCTGTCCATCTCCGCGTCTTCCATATCCCGGCCGCCGCTCTTGGTAAGCCCGTTGCCGACCCAGGGCGGATCCGGTCATGGAGCGGTCGGGGGGTGTGGCTCGTTGCCGGTATTCAGATCGTGAAAGGTTCGGGGTAGTGGCGGAAGGCATCAGCCGCGCCGAGCGCGGCAGGCAGAATATGCGGGTGACCCTGGCGGGCGCGGGCACCAACGTGGTGCTGTTTTTCGTCAAGCTGGCGGGGGGCATCCTGGGTCATTCCAATGCGCTGGTAGCCGACGCGGTTCACTCTCTTTCCGACCTGCTGTCGGACCTCGGGCTGGTGTTTGCCATGCGCTTCAGCAGCCAGCCGCCGGACCAGGAGCACCCCTACGGTCATGAGCGTTTTGAGACGCTGGCGGCGCTGGCGACGGGTACTCTGCTGGCCATCAACGGTGCTGGCATCGGGTATGAGGCGGTCCAGCGGCTCATTATCGGCCATTACGGCATGCCGGATTTCTGGACGCTCTATATTGCCGCCTTCGCGATTGTCGCCAAAGAAACCCTCTACCAGATCACCATCCGGGTGGCGCGGCGAACCCGCTCCGCAGCGCTGCGCGTCAATGCCTGGGACCATCGTACCGATGCCATTTCCAGCGTCATCGTCCTTATCGGCATTGGCGGCAGTTTGCTGGGGGCGCCATATCTCGACTCGGTCGTCGCCCTCATCGTCGCCCTCATGGTGTTGCGGATTGGTCTGGTCACCGGCTGGGAGGCGGTGCAGGAGCTGGCCGACCGTGGCCTCGGTGATGAAGCGCTGGCCCATATCCGCGAAGTGATTCTCGGCTGTGAAGGGGTGCGTGATCTGCATATGCTGAAGACGCGCAAAATCGGTCATCAGGCGCTGGCGGAGGTGCATTTGCAGGTGCCGCCGACCCTGAGCGTTTCCGAGGGCCACCAGATTGCCGAGCGGGTGCGGACGACGTTGTTGCGGCAGGTGGATGATCTCGCCGATGCCACCATCCATATCGACAGCGAAAATGATGCGGAAGGTGGCGTCCTCCTGTCGCCCCGTAGCGATATCGAAGTGGTGGTGCGCGAGCGCCTGGAAACGCTGGGGCTGCCCGCCGCCGAGCAGATGACGCTGCATTATCTCCGGGGCGGTATGGTCATCTGCCTGCGTTATGCCTTGCCGTCATCCGCAACATTCGCTAGCCTGCAGGAGACGGAAACACAGATCCAGGAAGCCCTGCGGGGGCATGTACCGGGTTTGCAGGAAGTGGACGTGGTCTGGTGTCTGGCTGGATCGCAGTTCTTGTCATCCGGCGCCCCATAATGGTGCGATTTTTGATATTGCACCATAATCGTGCGCGCCATTGGTGCAATGCATAGGGGGCGTGCATCCCTTGTTCCGGTTTTAGTCTGGTATGAATTTTGTTAAGAGAGTTTGTTTCGGGTCGTAAATATTTCTTGATTGGAGGAGAAGCAAATGGGTTACAGCCCCAGTGATGTGGTCAAATTGATTAAGGAAAAAGACATCAAGTTCGTTGATTTCCGCTTTACCGATACCAAGGGCAAGGAGCAGCACGTCTCCGTTCCCGGGCATGTCATCGAAGAAGACACCTTTACCGAAGGCAAGGCTTTTGACGGCTCCTCCATCGCCGGCTGGAAGGGCATCAACGAATCCGACATGATTCTTCTGCCTGACCCGGATTCTGCGGTGCTCGACCCCTTTATGGATGAAACCACGCTTCTTCTCCGCTGTGACGTCATCGAGCCCGCCACTGGTCAGGGCTATGAGCGCGATCCCCGCTCCGTGGCCAAGCGCGCCGAAATCTACCTGAAGAGCACCGGTATTGCCGACACGTCTTTCTTCGGTCCTGAAAACGAATTCTTCGTGTTCGATTCCGTGACCTGGAATATCGATATGAGCGGTTGCGCCTACAAGGTGGACGCCGAAGAAGCCGCCTGGAATTCGGGCAAGGAATATGAATCCGGCAATATGGGCCATCGCCCCGGCGTGAAGGGGGGGTATTTTCCGGTTCCGCCGGTGGACTCCGCTCAGGACCTGCGCTCGGCCATGTGCCTGGCCATGGAAGAGATGGGCTTGAAAGTGGAGGTCCATCACCATGAGGTGGCCACGGCCGGGCAGCACGAAATCGGCGTCGGCTTCCATACGCTGACCCGCAAGGCGGACGAAGTGCAGATCCTCAAGTATGTCGTCCACAACGTGGCGGCGGCCTACGGCCAGACGGCCACCTTCATGCCCAAGCCCATCGTCGGTGACAACGGCAGCGGCATGCACGTCCACCAGTCCCTCGCCAAGGACGGCAAGAACATCTTCGCGGGTGATCTGTACGGTGGATTGTCAGAAATCGCGCTGTATTACATCGGCGGCATCATTAAACACGCCAAGGCGATCAATGCGCTGACCAACCCCAGCACCAACAGCTACAAGCGTCTGGTACCTCATTTCGAGGCCCCGGTGCTACTCGCCTACTCCGCCAAGAACCGTTCGGCATCCATCCGCATTCCCTTCGTCAACAGCCCCAAGGCACGGCGCATCGAAGTGCGTTTCCCGGACTCTACCGCCAACCCCTACCTGGCATTCTCCGCCATGCTGATGGCGGGTCTGGACGGTATCCAGAACAAAATCCATCCCGGCGACGCCATGGACAAGAATCTTTACGACCTGCCCGCCGAGGAACAGGCCAACATCCCCGGTGTGGCCGCCTCTCTGGAAGAAGCCCTGCGTGCCCTGGAAGCCGACCATGACTTCCTCATGAAGGGTGGTGTGTTTTCCGAGAGCTGGCTGGAAGGTTATCTGGACGTGAAATGGGCCGAAGTGCAGGCCCTGCGCATGACCACCCATCCGGTGGAGTTCCAGATGTACTACAGCCTCTGAGACTGGGTACTTCCTGCCGCTGCGGTCCTTCCCCGGCGCCATCAGCCCCGTGCTTTGTGCGGGGCTTTTTTGTGGCCGCAACCTTGACAATACGGGGCTTGGCGACCATATACGGAAATGCCGCGCTGGTCAGGAGAACAGGCTGATGAAGTATAGGAAATCCCCCTTTACGTCTGGTAAAGGTGAATCAAGGCATGCAGCAACGGCGGGAGCGTGTATTTTCCTGTCGGCCTTTCTGATCAGCACTTCCGTGGATGCCTCAACCATTTATCGCTGGGTGGGTGGCGGTGGCGTAGTCAGCTACGGTGAAACTCCGCCGCCGGGTGCCAAAGGCGTCGAACAGATTTCCGGGGCGCCGCAGGCTTCGGTCAGTACGCCGATGCCTGGGTCGGGGGCCGCCGGCGTCACCTCGACGCCGGAACCACCCGTGCCCACGCCAGCCCGGCCTGCAGCCAACCCGGCATTGAAGCGCCTGCAGGGGGAATTGCTCGCGGCGCGGCTGACCCTGATTCAGGCGACAAAAGACTATGAGCAGGGCAAGGCCATCCGCACCGGAAACGAGCGTAATTATGCGCGTTACCTGGAGCGGGTAAACGGCCTGAAACAGGCGATGGATGCGGCGCAGTTGCGGGTATTGTTGCTGCAGCGGCAGATTCAGCAGGTGCAGAATGAAAATCCGGCACCGGCGGCGTCAGGGCGCGCGGCGCATTAGTCTGCGGCGAGCGGTGCATGCCCGGAGGATAGACCCGGGGGCGCTTCGTAGCTTACTATGGACGCCAAAGTAGTCACTGCCTGACTTTTGGAGACCTGATGCCGCGTTTCTTGCTCAGTAACGACGATGGTTATCTGGCACCGGGACTGGCGGCACTTGCTGAAGCGATAAAGCCTTTGGGCGATCTGGAAGTACTGGCGCCGGAGCAGGACCGGAGCGGCGCCAGCAACTCCCTCACCCTGGACCGGCCTCTGCGGATGCGCACCGGCCTCAACGGCTTTCACTATCTGATCGGCGGTACGCCTACCGACTGCGTTCACCTCGCGGTCACCGGAATTTTCGCGGAAACACCGGATATGGTGATCTCGGGTATCAACCGGGGAGCCAACATGGGGGACGATGTGCTCTACTCAGGCACCGTGGCCGCCGCCACCGAGGGGCGTTTCCTGGGGTTGCCCGCCATGGCGGTTTCCCTGGCCGGGCGCGATTGCACCCACTTTTCGACTGCGGCGCGGGTCGCCGCCAAACTGGTGACCGGGGTGCTGAGTCACGCGCTGCCTGCCGATACCATCCTCAACGTGAATGTGCCGGATTTGCCCTACGATGAAATCCGCGGATTTGAAGTGACGCGTCTGGGGCGTCGCCACAAGAGCGACATGGTGATACCGGCGGCGGATCCCCGCGGCGATCCCGTTTACTGGATTGGCCCTTCCGGGCGGGAAGCAGACGCCGGTCCTGGTACCGACTTTGACGCGGTGCGTCGCGGTTATGTTTCCATCACCCCGCTGGATCTGGATATGACCCGCTACAATTTTCTGGAGGGTTTGAGTCAATGGCTGCTTCGTTGCTAGCCCTGAGTCCTGAAGTCGGCATGATTTCCCCGCGCACGCGGGGAAGAATGGTGCTCCGTCTGCGCGCGGAAGGCATCCGTGATGAGCGGGTGCTGGACGCGATGAACCGGGTTCCGCGTCATCGCTTTGTCGCCCAGGCGCTGGCGGGACGGGCCTATGAGCCGGTATCGCTGCCCATCGGTTACGGACAGACCATCTCCCAGCCCTGGATGGTGGCGCGGATGATGGAAGCGATTCTGGAGGAGCGGGAGGTACCCCGGCGGGTGCTGGAGATCGGTACGGGGTCCGCTTACCAGACCGCCGTGCTGGCGGAACTGGGGGCGGAGGTCTTCAGTATCGAGCGTATCGGCCCGCTGCAGGAAAGGGCGACCGCGTTGCTGGGCAGGCTGGGCTATCGCCAGGTGCACCTGCAGCACGGCGATGGCAGCGGCGGCTGGCCGGAAAAAGCCCCCTTTGACGCAATTGTCATTACCGCTGCCGTGCCCTGCGCACTGGCGCCCCTTTACCGCCAGTTGTGCGCCGGAGGCAGTCTGGTAATGCCGGTGGAGGAGGGGGGGGGGCAGCATTTGCAGGTCAGTCATTGGGATGGGAGCTCTGCGCGGGTGATTGCGCTGGGCAGTTGCCATTTTGTCCCCTTGCTAGCGGGAACCGTTTCTGTGGCCCCAGGAGAATGTGCGGATGATAAACGCGATCGGAGACGAGGATGAGGACGGGGGGATTCCAGATGCATCCTCGATGTCAGAACAGGACGAGGATGCTCCGGAAAAGATCGATGGAGCGGAAGATTTCGGCGAGGCGCCCGACTGGGATGCCACCCGCTGTTATCTTCGGGAGATCGGGCACAGCCCGCTGCTGACAGCGGAGCAGGAAGTGACCCTGGGGCGCCTGGTGCAGGCTGGCGATCAGGCGGCGCGCTGCACCATGATAGAGAGCAATCTCCGCCTGGTAGTAAAGGTGGCGCGACACTACCTCAACCGGGGCCTGCCACTTCTGGACCTGATCGAAGAGGGCAACCTCGGGCTGATCCGGGCGGTGGAGAAATTTGATCCGGAGCGCGGCTTTCGCTTCTCTACCTATGCGACCTGGTGGATTCGTCAGAATATCGAGCGGGCGCTGATGAATCAGACCCGCACCATCCGTCTGCCCATTCACGTGATGAAGGAACTCAGCGCTGTGCTGCGCGTCACCCGCTGTCTCGCACAAACTCTGCAGCGGGACCCGACGCCGGAAGAGGTGGCAGAAGCTTTGGATCGTTCCGTCGACGCGGTCCGCGAGTGCCTGGAGATGGATGGCCGGGTGACAAGCCTGGATATGCCCTACGGCAGGGGGTCGGATCGTTCCCTGGCCGATCTGGTGGCAGATACCAACGCGGTAGGCGTGGAACAGCGGCTGGAGAACCAGAATCTTTCTCGGCAGGTGCACCAGTGGATTGCGACCATGACCGAAAAACATCGCCTCGTGCTGCTCTGGCGCTTCGGTCTGGACGGTACGGACGGGGCGACGTTGGAAGAGGTGGGCTCCCGCCTCGGCATTACCCGGGAGCGGGTGCGCCAGATTCAGGTGGAAGCGCTGCTGGTGTTGCGCCATCGCATCGAAGCGGAAGGGTTGGCACCCGAGGGCCTGTTCGGTTGATGCCTGGCCGATTCCGCAGATTTCAGGCTGCGGGTGGCAACAGTGCAGCGATGACCATGCGATCTTCGGCCAGCAGGATGTTGTAGGTGCGGCAGGCTGCGCTGGTGTCCATCACCTCCACCGCCAGTCCGGCGGCGCGCAGGGCACGCAGCAACTCCAGCGGAAAATGCTGATGCTTGCCGGTGCCCAGCAGCACGATATCGGGCCGGCGTGGCACGACCTCGTCAAAGTGCGCGAGTTCAAGGGCGTCGGCATGTTCCGGCCCCCAGGGACTGTGCAGCCACTCGGCGCCGACCAGCAGCCCCTGTCCGTAATTTTCGCCGTGGATGACGATGCCCTGCGGCCCGTAGGCATGGATCACATTGCGATGGGCGTCGCGTTGCAGATGTAATTTCATGAGATTCTTCCCCTGCGCGGATTGACAGGCCCGCGTCGCCTCTCTATTGTTCATCGGTTTCGGCATTCGCTACAACCCTGAAGGCCCACGCCACATGAACAGTGACTTTGAACGTATCCGTCGTCTGCCCCCCTACGTGTTTAACATCGTTACGGACCTCAAGAATCAGGCCCGCAAGCGGGGCGAGGATATCATCGACTTTGGTATGGGGAACCCCGACCAGCCCACGCCGCAGTACATCGTCGATAAGCTCTGTGAAACGGCACAACGGGGTGACACCCATCGCTACAGCGTGTCGCGCGGCATTCCCCGCCTGCGCCGCGCCATTACGACCTGGTATGAGCGCCGTTACGGTGTGCAGCTCGATCCCGAGTCCGAGGCCATCGTCACCATCGGTTCCAAGGAGGGCATCGCCCACCTGGCACTGGCGACCGTGGGCCCCGGCGATACGGTGCTGGTGCCCAGCCCGACTTACCCCATCCATCCCTACGGTTTCGTGATAGCGGGTGCCGATGTGCGCCATGTACCGATGCTACCGGGGGTGGATTTTTTCGAAGAACTGGAAAAAGCGGTCAGGGCGGCGTGGCCGAAGCCGAAGATGCTGGTGATCAACTTCCCCCACAATCCGACGGCGGCGGTCGTGGATCTGGACTTTTTCGCGCGGATCGTGGCATTTGCCAAGGAGCACCGTATTTGGGTGGTGCATGATCTGGCCTATGCGGATATCGTCTTTGATGGCTATAAAGCGCCGAGTTTTTTGCAGGTGCCAGGGGCCAAGGACGTGGGCGTCGAGTTCTTCACCCTCTCCAAGAGCTACAACATGCCCGGCTGGCGGGTGGGTTTTGCGGTGGGAAACCCCAAACTGGTGGGCGCCCTGGCGCGGATGAAGAGCTATCTGGATTATGGCACCTTTACCCCGATTCAGGTGGCAGCCATCACCGCGCTGGAAGGGCCGCAGGACTGTGTCGAAGACATCCGCCTGATGTACGAGCAGCGCCGCGACGTGCTCTGCGAGGGGCTGGACGCCGCGGGCTGGGCAGTCGACAAGCCCAAGGCGACCATGTTCGTCTGGGCGCGGATTCCTGAATCGCTGCGCCGGATGGGCTCACTGGAATTCTCCAAGCTGGTGCTGGAGCGGGCCAGGGTGGCGGTAAGTCCGGGGATCGGTTTCGGTGACCTGGGCGACGAATATGTGCGGTTCGGGCTGGTGGAGAATGAACACCGCACCCGTCAGGCTATTCGCGGCATTAAACACATGTTTCGTGAGGATCTGTAATGGCGGACGATATGGCGCCGGTACGGATCGGTATTCTTGGCATGGGCACTGTCGGCCAGGGAACGGTGCGGGTGCTGAAGCGCAATGCGGAAGAAATCAGCCGTCGGGTCGGGCGGGAGCTGCGGGTGGTCCATGCGGCGGTGCGTAATCCGACGCGTTTGGAAGGATTGGGGCTGGATGCGCGGATCAGCAGCGATCCCTGGGCGGTGGTGCGTGATCCCGAGGTGGATGTGATCGTCGAAGTGATGGGTGGGCAGGAGCCTGCCCTGAGCCTGCTGATGGCGGCTGTCGCGGCGGGTAAACATGTGGTGACCGCCAACAAGGCTCTGCTGGCCGAGCATGGCAACGAGATTTTCGCGGCGGCGCAGGCGCGAGGGGTGATGGTTGCCTTCGAGGCGGCGGTGGCGGGTGCCATTCCCATCATCAAGGCGATCCGCGAGGGGCTGGCGGGCAACCGGATTCAGTGGCTGGCGGGCATTATCAATGGCACCAGCAACTATATCCTCTCCCAGATGTTCCGCGAGGGCTGGGACTTTCAGCAGGCCCTGGCGGAGGCGCAGCGGCTGGGTTATGCCGAGGCCGATCCGGGGCTGGATGTGGATGGCGGCGATGCCGCGCACAAGATTACCTTGATGGCGTCCATTGCTTTCGGTATTCCGGTGGATTTCGCCCATTGTCATGTGGAAGGCATCCGTGCGCTGGAACGGACCGATGTGGTCTATGCCGCCGAGCTAGGCTATCGCATCAAGTTGCTGGGTATCGCGCGGCGCCGCGCGGATGGCGTCGAGTTGCGGGTACATCCGACCCTGATTCCCCATAGCCATCTGCTGGCCAATGTGGAGGGACCCTTCAACGCGATTCTGGTGGAGAGCGATGCGGCGGGGCAGAGCCTTTATTATGGACGCGGTGCGGGCGGTGATCCCACGGCCAGCGCCGTGGTGGCGGACCTGGTGGATGTGGCGCGGACCATGACCGCCGATCCCAGCAACCGGGTGCCCCATCTCGCCTTCCAGCCCGATGCCATGAGTGCCTTGCCGCTGCTGCCCATGGCCGAGGTGGAGAGCGCTTACTATCTGCGCATCCACGCCCATAACCGTGCCGGTGTGCTGGCACAGGTGGCGACGATGCTGGCGGAATATGAGATTTCCATCGAGGCGCTGGTGCAGAAAGAGACGCCGGAGGCAGACAGCGTGCCCATCGTCCTGCTGCTGCACCGCTGCCGGGAAGGCGACCTGGAGCAGGCCATCGCTCGCATCGAAGCCCTGCCAGTGGTCGTTCAGCCGGTGTTGCGCCTGCGCGTCGAGAGTTTGGCGGAAGGGTGATCCGACCGCTGCACGGAATTTTGGCATTTCATCTTAACTCAGGAACACTTCATGTCCCGTTATACCGGCATCATCGACCATTACCGCGCCTTCCTGCCCCTGGCTCCCGAGACTCCGGCGGTGAGCCTGGGCGAGGGCAATACGCCGCTGATCGAGTGTATCAACCTGCCCCGCCGGCTTGGCCTCGATATCCGCCTTTTCCTCAAATTTGAGGGCCTGAATCCCACAGGTTCCTTCAAGGACCGTGGTATGGCCATGGCCGTGACCAAGGCCAAGGAAGACGGCAGCGAGATGGTGATCTGCGCCTCCACCGGCAACACTTCGGCGGCAGCGGCGGCCTATGCGGCGCGGGCGGGAATGCGCGCCTTCGTGGTGATCCCGGAAGGCAAGATTGCCCTCGGCAAGCTCTCTCAGGCGATGATGCATGGTGCCATGGTGTTGCAGATTCGCGGCAACTTTGATGCGGGCATGCAGATCGTCCAGGAAGTGGCGGCTAATGCGCCGATTACCCTGGTGAATTCGGTTAACCCTTACCGCTTGCAGGGTCAGAAGACGGCGGCCTTCGAGATTATCGAAGCGTTGGGTGAGGCGCCCGATTATCACGCCCTGCCCGTGGGTAATGCCGGTAATATCACCGCCCACTGGATGGGCTATTGTGAGGCCACCGACGGGCGGACCGACAAGTCCCAGCCTTTGACCGCCTCCTGCAAGTTCTGTAATGGCTCCTGTAGCTACGGTCACGGTCAGGCGGGAAAACGACCGAAGATGCTGGGTTTTCAGGCAGCAGGCAGTGCCCCCTTCATCGTCGGCCACTACGTGAAGGACCCCGAGACCATCGCCACGGCCATCCGTATCGGCCACCCCATGTCCTGGGATCAGGCGCATCGGGTGCAGGCGGAAAGCGGCGGCTGGTTTGGCGGCCATAGCGATGCCGAGATTCTGGAGGCGCAGCGCTGGCTGGCGCAATATGAGGGTGTTTTCTGCGAACCGGCTTCGGCGACTTCGGTGGCGGGGGTGGTAGCCGAGGCCCGCGCCGGAAAAATTGAAGCGGGTGCGACGGTAGTCTGTACTCTCACCGGGCATGGCCTGAAAGATCCCGATACCGCCATCGCTCAGGGTGGCGAGGTGCTCACCGTAGATGCTAGTCTGGAGGCGGTGCAGCGCGCCATCCTGGATCGCTGATGGCGGATCTCTGCCTCTGGCTGTCGGAGCTGCGTGGTGTGCCGGAGGATGACCTGGGAGCGGTGTTGCCGCGTTACTGGGGTCGTGGGCGGGCGGAGCGGTTAGCGGCTGGTTCCTCTCTGGAGGTGGCAGGGCGTTTGCTGGGCTTCAACGGCGTGCTGCCGGCGGCGGCACTATTGGCGGAGTCCGAGGGTATAGCGACCAAAGGACACTGGGTCGTCGCCCTGGAGCCGGTGGCGTTCCGCGGACAGGCAGGGCGGGCGATGCTACAGCCCATGCCCGGTCTGGAGGAAGCCGCCGCCGCGGCACTGTTTGCGGCCGCCACCGGACACCTGGCGGACACCCCATGGATTTTGCGGCGCGGCGCCCGGCGCTGGTATGTGCTGGCCACCGACACGCCCGACCTGCACTGTCCCGATCCTGAACGAGTCTGGGGCCGCGAGCCCCTGGCCCAGCAAGTCACCGGTGCCGATGCCCGGCGCTGGAATGCCTTCCTCAATGAGTTGCAGATGCTCCTCGCCGCCCATCCCGTCAATCAGGATGCCGATGCCAGCGGTCAGGAATCCTGGTGTCTGTTCTGGGCCTGGGGGGAGGGGCGATTGCCTTCGACGCGGCCCATTCCGAAGTGGCAGACCGTGGCGGCGGAGGCCGACTATCTGCAGGCCGCGGCCCGCTGGCTCAGCCTGCCGCTGTCCTGTTCCAAAACGCTGCAGGCCGCGGTAAAACTCCCCGATGATCTGCTCTGGGTCTGGTCCGGGGCCTGGCTCTACCCGGATACGGCAAAATCCTTTGCGGCGCTGGTCCCGGCCCTGCGATCCCTGTGGCGGAGTGACGGGCGCCTGGAGTGTTTGACGGGTGTGCTCGCCAGCGGCGGTATAGAGCGCCTTACGCTTCGCCGTGCAGATCGCTGGTGCTTCTGGCGCAGACCGGCCCGGCCGGGCCATGCGCTGCCGGGCGTTTGGTAGATGGCTGCGGAAGCCGTGCGCATTGTCGATCGTCCTGTGGCTGCGGCGATATTGCGTGCGGCTTTGGAACTCGGATATACCCCGCTCCAGGCCCGGATCATTGCCGGTAGATTGAGTGATGCGGATGTGGCGAAGCTACCGGCTTTGCTGAATCTGCAGTTGAGTGGTCTCACCCCGCCCGACCTGCTCCCGGACATCGACATCGCTTCTGAATGTATCGTCTCCGCCATAAAACGAGGGTTGCCCATCCTTCTGATTTCGGACTTCGATGCGGATGGCGCTTCGGCCCACGCGGTGCTGAAGTTTGCGTTCCGGGATGATTTCGGCGTCCCGGAAGCCCGGCTTCACAGCTATATCGGACATCGTCTGCGGGATGGCTACGGCGTCACCGAAACCCTGACCGATCGCATTATCGCGGAGGCCCCCCGCCCCGCCTTGATCATTACCGCGGATCAAGGGAGCACGGATCACGAACGGATCGCCCGGCTGCGGGATCATGGTTTTACCGTCATCGTCACGGATCATCACGGCGTGCCCGCGGATGGGCCGCCGCCGGCGGCCATGGCTTGCGTAAACCCGGTGCGCGAGGATTCGGCGTTTCCCGATCCTTACATCGCTGGCGTGCATGTGGCGTGGTTGCTGTGCTGTGCGGTTCGCCAGCGACTGATTCAGGACGGCGACCTTCCCGCCAGTGCGCCAAAACTCGGCGGTCTTTTGGACCTGGTTGCGCTGGGAACCATGGCCGACTGCGTCAATCTGGCGCGGTCTACCAATAACAAGGCGATTATCGCCCGCGGGCTGGCGATCATGAACTCGCCGGTGGCGCGGCCCGCCTGGCGGGCACTGTATGTCGCCACGAACTGCAAGGGTCCCATTACCGCGGCCACCCTGGCCTTTCATTTCGCGCCCGTCATCAACGCCCGCGGACGCCTGGATTCCGCTCTGGGCAGTGTGGACCTGCTCATGAGCGATGACGTGCTGATCGCTGAAGAACTGGCGCAGCATTTCGTCGAGCATAACACCGAACGTAAGGCGGTCCAGTCGAACATGCTGCAACGAAGCGCAAAACAGGCGGCGCAGCAGGTTCGGGATGGCGCGGCGGCGATTACGATATTCGATCCCGAAGGCCACGCGGGTGTCCACGGCATTTGTGCGGCGCGACTGGCGGAGTCCTTTGGCAGGCCCGTCGCTTATTTCTCGCCCAAAGCGGAGGGCGAACATATCACCGCCTCTCTGAGAACCGTGCACGGCTTTCATGTGCGGGATGCCCTGGCCGAGATAGCCGGCCGTTATCCCGATGATTTTGTCGCCTGGGGTGGCCATGCGGGCGCTGGCGGGGTGACCTTGAAGCGCGATGGGCTGCAGCGCTTTGCAGAAGCGTGGGCCTCTATCGCCGCAAGCGCATTGCGTGACCAGAGGGCCGGCCCGGAGATCGTCACCGATGGTCCCCTGGAAGTGGCTCCCAGCTTCGCCGTTGTGGAAGAACTGGCTGCCTTGGAACCCTTTGGTCGTCAATGGGAGCACCCCGTTTTCAGAAGCCACGGCCGGATTGACCAGGTCCGCCCGGTAGGCGACGGCAGGCATCTGAAACTGGTCGTGAAAATGGGTGCGACGGACTACGACGCCATCTGGTTCGGCGCCGTGGAAAATGGCGTCTGCCCGGTGGGAGTGGGGCAGACGGTACTCATGGCTTATGAGCTGGATGTGAATACGTTCCGGGATACGACTACCCTGCAATTGCGTATTCGGCATGCTGCGTTGGTGAGCGAAGTTTTCCCCTGAGGTCCGTGAGGCGCTGTTCGCCTGGTACAGGAGCATCGTGGTGAATATCCTTCCCTGTGGGCCGCTGTCGAATCTATTGCCCCCAAGATTGGCTGTGTACCATCGACCCTCTGGCCTGGGTGAAGCGGACAGAGATTTCAGGATTGGAAAGGACTCTATAAGTCCAATGTGATTTGGCAAACCCGTCGCTTATTTCTCGCCCAAAGCCAAGGGCGAACAGATCACCCCCTCTCGGAGATCTGTTGTTTGTCTCTCCAATGAGATACATTATCATGGATAGTACCTGGAGGAATTCCGATGGCTCAAACCTCAATGCTGCATGTTCGCGTGGACGACAAGCTGAAAGCCGACGCGGCGGAGAAACTCGCTAACGTCGGCCTGACCATTTCGGATGCCGTGCGCATCCTGCTCACTCGCGTTACCAAGGAAGGCGGCTTGCCTGTCGGTCTGGTAGCTGACCCGGATGCCTATGACGCATGGTTCCGGGAAAGGGTGCATGAGGCGCTGGATGATACGCGACCGACTGTGCCGCATCGCCGGGTTATGGATGAGGTGCAATCGCTGATTGATAGGAAGCGTCGTGCTCGTACTTGAGTGGCGGGAAGCGGCCAGCGCCGATCTACTGGCGATTGTCGAGTATATTTCGGATGACACCCCGGACGCTGCCCAACGCCTGAAAGACGACATTGAGGCCAAGGCCGCAAATCTGCTGGAGCATCCGATGCTCTACCGTGCCGGGCGGGTTTCTGGCACACGGGAAATGGTTGTGCGGTCGAGTTATGTAGTGATTTACACCGAAGACGCCCACGCTGTGGTGATCCTGCGCGTATTGCATGCTGCGCAGCAATGGCCGCCAGTGCGAGAGGATGACTGAAGAACGGTATCCCGATTTGCTTAACGAGGTTAGGGCGGGCGGGGCTGTGTCTGTAAGGGCTTTAGCCCTCGCAGCCGCTTGCGGCGAAGTCGAAACACTGCTGGAGATCAGCACTGAATATGCGCATAATTACGGCCTTTGCGTGCGAGGCAACCATGTGCGCGCTGGTATGGCCCTGATGCGGCCTGATGGAAAAGGAAGAATCATGAGAGAAGTGAATGAGATGCGTGCACTGCACGACGATCTCCAGGTCCGTGTCGCGGGCCTGAGGGGGTATCTTTGACCTCGAAGAAAAGCGCGGTCGCCTAGAAGAAGTTCAACGGGAGCTGGAAGACCCGACCATCTGGAACAACGCCGAAAAGGCCCAGGAACTGGGTCGCGAACGGTCTGCGCTGGAAGCCGTCATCACGCCCATGGACAAGCTCACCGCGAGTCTCGCCGATGGCGGCGAGATGCTGGAGTTGGCGCTGAGCGAGCAGGACGAAGAACTCCTCGCCGCTGTCGATGCGGATCTCGATACCGCGCTGTCTATGGTCGAGAAGCTGGAATTTCAGCGCATGTTCTCCGGCGCGCAGGATGCGGCAAACTGCTTTGTGGATATTCAGGCGGGCGCGGGCGGCACCGAGGCACAGGATTGGGCGGAAATGATTCTGCGCATGTATCTGCACTGGGCCGAGTCCCATGGCTTTGCGGCGGAACTGGTGGAGGTCTCCGAGGGGGAAGTGGCGGGCATCAAGTCGGCCAGCATCCATGTGCGCGGTGACCACGCCTTCGGCTGGCTGCGTACCGAAACCGGCGTCCATCGCCTGGTGCGCAAATCGCCTTTCGACTCCGGCAATCGCCGTCATACCAGCTTCGCCAGCGTCTTTGTTTATCCCGAAATTGACGATAGTTTCGAAGTGGATATCAATCCGGCGGACCTCAAGGTGGACACCTACCGGGCCAGCGGGGCGGGTGGCCAGCACGTCAACAAGACCGACTCGGCCATTCGTATCACCCATATGCCCTCGGGCATTGTCGTGGCCTGCCAGACCGACCGCTCGCAGCACAAGAACCGGGCCGAGGCCATGCGCATGCTGCGCTCCAAGCTCTATGAGATGGAGATGCAGAAACGTGCCGTCGAAAAGCAGGCGCTGGAAGACAGCAAAAGCGATATCGGCTGGGGGCATCAGATCCGTTCCTATGTGCTGGACCAGTCGCGGATCAAAGACCTGCGCACCGGGGTCGAAGTGGGCGATACCCAGAAGGTGCTCGATGGGGCGTTGGATATGTTCATTGAAGCGGCGTTGAAGGCCGGATTGTAAGCGGTAGTCACTCGGTATTTCGCAGGAAGGGGACGGATGGTGGATCAGGAACTCAATGACCAGATGCAGGTGCGGCGCGACAAGCTGGGACACTGGCGCAGCGAAGGCCATGCCTATCCCAACGGCTTCCGCCGCGATGCCCTGGCGGGCGATCTGCAAGAGCGTTATGGCGATATGGACGCCACGGCGCTGGAGCAGGAGCCCATCGAGGCGCGGCTCGGCGGACGGCTGATGAGCCGCCGGGTCATGGGTAAGGCCAGTTTCGCCGACATTCAGGATCAGTCCGGGCGTATTCAACTCTTTGTCAGCCGCGATAACCTGGGCGAAGAGGTCTACGCGCGCTTCAAGGGACTGGATTTCGGCGACATCATCGGTGTGGATGGCCTCCTGTTCCGCACCAAGACCGGTGAGCTTTCGGTCAAAGTGCATGGCCTCCAACTGCTGAGCAAGGCCCTGCGCCCGCTGCCGGAGAAATGGCACGGGCTCGCCGACCCGGAAACCCGCTTCCGCCAGCGCTATGTCGATCTGATTGTCACCGAGGCCACCCGCCGCACCTTCCAGATTCGTGCGGAAACGGTGGCGGCCCTGCGCGATGGCCTGCGCCAGCGCGGCTTTTATGAAGCGGAAACGCCCATGATGCAGCCCGTCCCCGGTGGTGCCACGGCGCGGCCTTTTGTCACCCACCACCATGCCCTGGACATGACCCTGTACCTGCGTATCGCCCCGGAGCTGTACCTCAAGCGGTTGGTGGTGGGCGGCATTGAGCAGGTCTTTGAGATCAACCGCAACTTCCGCAATGAAGGTATTTCCACCCGCCATAACCCCGAGTTCACCATGCTCGAATGGTACGAGGCCTACGCCGACCACGTGCGCGCCATGGACCTCACCGAGACCCTGATCCGCGCCGCGGCACAGGCGGCCCTGGGCACTACGGCGATAAGCTATCAAGGGCTGGAGATCGACCTCGGCAAACCCTTCCACCGTTTGACGGTGACGGAATCGGTGCGTGCCCATAACCCCGATCTGGCGGATGCCGATCTGCGGGACCCCGCAGTGCTGGCTGCCAAACTCGCGCAGTTGCACCTGCCCTGTCAGCCCGCCTGGGGCTGGGGCAAACGTCTCATCGAAATCTTCGAGAAGACGGTGGAAGGCCATCTCCAGCAGCCCACCTTCATCACCGAGTATCCTCTGGAGGTCAGCCCGCTGGCGCGCCGTAATGATCTCGACCCCGAGGTCACGGATCGTTTCGAGCTGATGATCGCCGGCCGCGAGTTGGCCAACGGCTTCTCCGAGTTGAATGATCCCGAAGACCAGGCTGCCCGCTTCCGGGCGCAGGTCGAGGCCAAGGATGCCGGGGACGAGGAGGCGATGTTCTTCGATGCCGACTATATCCGCGCCCTGGAATACGGCATGCCGCCGACCGCAGGGGTGGGGCTTGGAATCGACCGTCTGGTCATGCTCCTCGCTGACCAGCCCAGCATTCGCGAGGTGATCCTTTTCCCCCATCTGCGACCGGAACAGACATGAGGTTTTACGAACTGTGGATCGGGGTACGTTACACCCGCGCCAAGCGTCGCAATCACTTCATTTCCTTCATCACCGGCACGGCGATCATGGGCATGGTCATCGGGGTGGCCGCGCTCATCGCGGTCATGGCGGTGATGAATGGTTTTGACCATACCCTGCGTTCGCGGATTCTGGCGGTAACCTCCGATGTCATCATTCAGGGCAACGGAGTGCCGGTACTGGACTGGCCGACGGCGGTGAAACGCCTTTCGACGGTTCCCGGTGTGACCGGAGTGGCACCCTATGTTCAGGCGCAGGCCATGCTCTCCCACGACGGGCTGGTCAGTGGCGCGGTGATCGAGGGCATCGATCCGGCGTTGGAGAACCGCGTCAACAAGCTCAGCCAGGACATGAAAATGGGTGAGTTGCAGTCCCTGCAGACGCACCCCTGGAGTATCGTCCTCGGACGAGCCCTCGCGCGACAACTGGGCGTGACCGTAGGTGACAAGATTACCCTGATCTCGCCGCAGGGGGGCGTGACCCCACTGGGTGTAACCCCCGCCCTGCGCCAGTTCACGGTGGTGGGGCTCTTTTCCGTCGGTATTTACGCCTACGACAGCGGCATGGCCTATATCAATCTGGGCGATGCGCAGCGGCTCTACGGGCTCAACCAGGGCGTGACGGGCCTGCGCATGCAGATCAAAGATCCCTTTACCGCCCCGGCCTTCGCCGCCCGTCTGCAACAACAGCTGGGCGCCGCTTTTTATATCCAGGACTGGACCCAGACCCACGAGAACTTCTTCAAGGCCCTGAGCATGGAGAAACTGGTGATGTTCGTGATCCTGTCGCTCATCATCGCCGTCGCCGCCTTCAACATCGTGGCGACCCTGGTGATGGTGGTCACCGATAAGGAAACGGATATCGCCATTCTCCGCACCATCGGCGTGACGCCACGCAGTATCATGCTGATTTTTATGGTTCAGGGCGGGATCATCGGGCTCTTTGGCACGCTGCTCGGTGTCTTCTTCGGGGTGTTGCTGGCGTTGAATATTCCGACCCTGGTACCGGCCATCGAGCACTTGTTTCACGTCCAATTTATCTCGCCGGAGGTTTATTCCATCAGCCAGTTGCCCTCCAAGCTGGAGCCCTGGGATGTGATCCATGTGGCCATCGCCGCGCTCATCATGAGCTGGATAGCGACGTTGTATCCATCCTGGCGCGCCTCCCGCGTCGCTCCTGCGGAGGCGCTGCGTTATGAGTGAGCAGATCATTCTTTCCGTCGAGCATCTGCGGCAGAGCTTCGCCATTGGTCGCGAGCGTCTGGAGGTCATCCGTGACATCAATCTGCAGGTGCGTCCCGGCGAACGCCTGGCGATTGTCGGCGCCTCCGGGCAGGGCAAGAGCACACTGATGCACCTCATGGGTGGCCTGGAGCGCCCGTCTGGGGGTAGGGTACGGATCCTCGGTCAGGAGGTTTACAAACTCAGCGAATCGGCGCGCAGCCGTTTGCGCAATCAGAGTGTCGGTTTCGTCTATCAGTTACACCGTTTGCTACCCGAGTTTACGGCACTGGAGAATGTCCTGCTCCCTCTCCTGATACGCCGGGTGCCGCGTCGTTCCGTAGAACCCTGGGGCAAGGAAATCCTGACTCGTGTCGGTCTGAGTGAGCGCCTGGATCACAAACCCGGCATGCTCTCCGGTGGCGAACGGCAACGGGTTGCGCTGGCGCGTGCGCTGGTCACCCGTCCGGCACTGCTCCTCGCCGACGAACCCACCGGCAATCTCGACAGCGAGTCGGCGGAGAGCGTCCACCAACTGATGCTCGACCTCAATCAGGAGCTGGGTACCGCACTGGTTATCGTCACCCATGAGCCGGCGCTGGCGGCACATATGGAGCGCGTACTCCGGCTACAGGATGGCGTCCTGCAGCCGGAGTACGCTGCGCACTAAAACCGGTTGCGCTGCAGGCGACGGCGCCGCAGCCGCCACAGTATCCAGAGTCGCCAGCCACCGAGTACTCCAAAGTACAGTATCAGGGCAAGCGCCCCGCCAAGAATGATGCTGCCCAGCCAGGTGAGGAGGTAGGCATGCCAGAGGCGGTCTCCCATGGCCATTACGCTGATCTGTCCATGGACCATGGCGTGGATATCCGCATAATGAATGGTGATGGGCGGGGCCAGCCCCAACTGGTTGAGCAGCCAGAACCCCAGTTCATAGGATGCGAAGAAAAAGGGCACGATGGTAAAGGGTCCCGTCACGATGAAAGGCATGACGACGCCGACGGGGATATAGGCACGACGCCAGAGACTGATGAGCAGGATGCTCAGAACATGGCCAAAAAAAGGCAGACTGCCGATAAAAGTGCCGATCGCGGCGGCACGGGCGACGTTGTGGCGATGGGGATGCCAGAGTACCGGGCGGGCTAGGTAATGGGTAAAGCGCCCTAGCGGTCGTTTGCTGAGGATGTCCTCGCGGGTGGGAAGGCGACAGAATGCAGGTAGGCGCAATGCGATATTTCCTGGATCGTAAGGGGGCTAGTGTAGCCAAGCCGCTGCCTTGGGCCAAATCCTGGCCGTCCTTGCCGCTTCTGGTCATCGCGATGGGGCTGGGGCTGGGGTTTTTTCACAGCTTCCGGCAATTGCCTGCTTTGTGGATTCCGCTTTCCGTAGCGCTTCCCGGACTGCTCCTGGTTTGGAAATGGCGGCCTGCGCTGCTGCTGACTGTTGCGGCGGGGGCCTTTGCCTGGGGCATCTGGCAGGCCGATCTGCGCCTCGCCGTACAGTGGCCGGTGGGCCAGGACTTCAGTGTCCGGGGCCGTATTGCCTCCATACCCCAATTGGGGGGCCGGGAATATCGCTTTCTGGTGACGCCCGAGCACTGGTCGGCAGAGGCCCCTGCGGGCGCCCGGCCTGACACCATTCTCGTTCACGGTAATCTTCCGGAAGTCCCCGTAGTCGGACAACGCTGGCAGTTGCAGTTGCACAGTGAATCTCTTGCCAGCCTGCCCGGCAGCCCCTTTGCTGACCTCGCCCGGCAGCGTTTTTGGGCCGGGGAGGGCGGGGTGGCACGGCTGCAGGATGCCCGGCTGTTGCCGGTTTCCCGCGAGAATCTCCAGGACAATATCGCGGTGGCCCGTGAGGCGGTGCTCCATGCCAGCAATATGGCCCTGGACCGCGAAGCGGCAGGCTTTGTGCAGGCGCTGAGTATTGGTGTCGGCAACCAGCTCCCGCCGGAGATCTGGCAGGTCTACCGGGATACGGGCACCGCCCACTTGCTGGTGATCTCCGGTTCCCACGTGGCCGTGGTCGCCGGCCTGGCCCTGTGGCTCGGTCAATGGCTGTGGCGGCGTATCCCCTGGCTGGTCGCTCGCTGGCCGGCGCAGACGGCGGGAGTCCTCTGCAGCATCCCGGCGGCCTGGGGCTATGCCAGTTTTGCCGGCATGCAGATTCCCGGCGAGCGCGCCGCCTGGATGATCACGGCGGCGGCACTCGCCCATCTGCTGGGACGCCCAAACAACGCCTGGCAGGGGCTGTCCCTGGCCGCCTTGCTGATCGCGCTGAAAAACCCTGGCGCGCTGGTGGATGTGGGATTCTGGCTTTCTCTGGGCGCCGTGGCCGTGTTGGTGGCCATCGGCTATGGGGAAGGCGGCTGGCGCACGCTGCTGCGCAGCCAGTGGATGGTTTCCATTGCCCTGATGCCTTTACTGGCGGGACTCTTCGGACAGGTTTCCCTGATTTCCCCGATTGCAAACGTATTGGTGATCCCGCTGGTCGAGATGCTTGCAGTGCCCCTGGCCTTGCTAGGCGCTTTTTTTGCACTGCTGGATCTGGAACTGCTCAGCCGCCTGCTTTTTCATCTGGTGGCGCTGGAAATGGATGCAGTGACCGCATTGCTGCGCATCCTGCTGCATATCCCATTTGCGCAGGTCAGCACGGGTACGGGTCGCACCTGGGCCTTGCTGGCGGCGGTGCTGGGACTCGCCATCTTTTTTCTGCCGCCGGGCTGGCCGGGGCGCCCCCTGGCTTTGCTGGGCATGGTACCGCTCCTGATCCCCGCCGGGGGCACCGCTGATCTGGAATTGCGTGCGCTGGATGCGGGATCCGGCATGCTGCTGTTCTGGCAGAAGGGGTCACAGAGCGGTATTTTCTCGGCAAATCTCTGGAAGGCGGCCAGTCGCCGCAGCGGCAGCCTCGCGCTTACGGCGGTGCTGCGCCAGCGGGGCGTGACGTGGGTGGATGCATGGTTACGCAGCGACATTTCCGCACCCCAGCCGCTGCCTGCTGCTGCCCGTCAGTGGTGGCCCGCCGGAGCCCGCGATTATCCCGGAGGACCGCCGACGTCGGCCTTCTGTCGGGCGGGCGGCGTCGCACCGGCAGAGATGCACTTCCTGACCCTGAATGCACCCGTCCAACCCTGCATAGTGACCTGGGGCGCCGGACCCGATGTGCTGATTCTGGGTGACGCCGATGCCGCGACGATCCATCGCCTTGTCGCGGAGCAGGGCGTCGCGTTGCATCGAGCGCAGGCCATCTTCGCCCCTGCCAGTCTGGGCAATACGGAAAGAGCGGCGCTGGCGGCTGCCGCAGCACAGGCGCGGGTCTTTTATCTGGGTGAGGGCAAGCCGGGCACATGGATCTGGCAGGCCGGGCGCTTACGTCATGCCCTGCCGCCATCGCCCGCCTACTGGCAACCCGGCGCCTGAACGCGGACGCTTGCACGGGCCGGTCGCTGCCGTTTCCTGGGTGATATGCTATATTCCGGCTTCGTCACAATCGAACGGGTTCTGGAGGCGATGTGCAAGAGTTGCTGGGATTGTTCAAGTTAGGCGGATTTGTTCTGCCGATTCTCATTTTGGCGGCAATCGTCGCTTTGGCCATCGCCGGTAATCGTTTCTGGGTCTTGCGGCGGGGACGTATTGCACCGCGTGATCTCGCATCCCGGGTCGGGGAACTGGTGGACGCGGGCAAGGTGCAACAGGCCGTCAGGGTGCTGTATGAAAACGACACGCCCCTGGCCAGGATGATGTTGGTGGCGCTCCAGAGCGCGGGACAGCCGCGCGACGTGATCAAGGAGTCGGTGGAAGAGACCGGCCGTCATGAAGTGGCGCATCTCGATCGTTACCTCAACTTTCTGGGTAGTATCGCCGGTGTGGCGCCCTTGCTGGGTCTGCTTGGAACCGTGTTCGGCATCATGCATGCCTTTGCGGCTATCGGCATGGTGGGCGCGGGCGATCCCAAGGCGTTGGCGAGCGGCATCGCCGAGGCGCTCATCACCACCGCCAGCGGTCTTATCGTCGCTATCCCCAGCCTGATGTTCTATCGCTATTTCAAAGGGCAGGTCGATACGCTGGTGTTGTCCCTCGAAAAAGAGGCGCTGAAGCTGGTGAATCAGATAGCCGCGGGGGCGGAAAAATGAATCTGCGTCAGCGGGTGAGCGAAGAGCCGGAGATCAATGTGATCTCCATGGTCGATATCGTGCTGGTGCTGCTGCTGTTCTTCATGGTCACCAGCAGCTTTGTGCATCAGTCCCATCTCTCCATGGAACTGCCCAAAGCCCAGCAGGCCACCGCCGGTGAGCCGAAAACCCCTATCACCATCGACCTCAGCGCGGCTGGGCAGGTGCGTATGAACAAGCAGGTGGTGCCCATGTCCGATCTGGCTGGGCAACTCAAAGCGCTTGCCGCCAAAGATCCGGAACGGGTGATCGTCCTGCGCGCGGACAAAAATACCACGCAGCAGTACGTCATCGATGTACTGGACGCGGCGCAGGAAGCGGGCCTGACCCGGATCAGTTTCGCAACCCTGAGCAATCACTGATCCGTGCGGCTGGAAGGGCGTTCCTTACGCGTGGTGGCCGCACTCGCGGCTTATATCATCAAAGGTATGGCCCTCAGTGTGCGCTGGCACGAGGAGGGGGATGCCAGCGTACGCGCCCTGATCGAGGCCGGACAGCCTTTCCTGCTGGCCTTCTGGCATGGGCGGGGTGTTATGGTCGCCCATGCCTACTGGCGAGTGGGCGGACGTAAGATAAAAATCCTTGTCAGCGAACATCGGGATGGCGAACTGATTGCTGCCACCATGACACACTGGGGTTATGGTGCGGTGCGCGGGTCGACCCGGCGCGGGGCGGTCAAGGGCGCACGAGGGATGCTGCGGGCCGCCCATGCGGGGTACGACCTGGCCATCTCCCCCGATGGTCCGCGCGGTCCCCGCGAAGTGCTGCAAGAGGGCGTTATCGAATTGGCGCGCATTTCCGGTCTGCCCATCGTGCCGGTCACCTATTCGGCACGCTGGGCGAAACGCTTTGCCAGTTGGGATGGTTTTCTGCTGCCCCTGCCGGGCGCGCGCGGGGTGATCCTCTGGGGCGAACCGCTGCGGATCCCGCGCGACGCCAATACGGATACCCTGATCGCTTTGCAGCATGCGCTTGAGGCTGAGATGATTGCGCTACGGCAACGCGCTGATGCCATGGTTGGCCGGACAGAACCGACAGGCGGGACATCATGACGTATTACGAAAGCGGTCTGCTGCGCGCGCGCTGGGCAAGCTGGCAGGATGCGCGCGCCGGGCGAACGGCGCAGGCCAACGCCCGCTGGGGCTGGATCAAGGCCCCTGGCGAGCGCGGTCCGATCCTGTGGATGCAGAGCTTCAGCGACGCTGACCAGCAAAGACTGGGTATCGAGCTGGCGAAAGCCATGGCCGAAAAGCGCCGCGACCTGCGCATGGTGATGACCTTCGAGACCGAGTACCCGGCCCTTCTGGAGCAACACACCGAAGGTGCCGAGCGGCTCGGCTATGGTTTCGGACCCTGCGACCATCCCCAGGCGGTGGGGCGGATGCTGGAACGGCTGATGCCCCTGCGTTATCTGGCACTGGGCCGGGCCCCCAGACCACGGCTCGCCGCCGCCCTGGGCCGGGGAAAGATACCCGCCGTGCTGATGGCGGCTGATCCCGGACTGCAGATTCCGGCGCCGCTGGAGGCGGTCTACCCGCGGGATGCGCGCCAGGCTGGGGCCTGGGCCGGGCGTGGTGTTACCGAAGCCGTTCAGGAACCCGTGGACTTCGCCACCCTGTTCACCATCGCCCAGGTAGACCCCAACTTCCGGGCGATGATCAGTGGTACCGACGAGGGCCTGCTGTGGTGGGCGCAAGGGCTGAGCGCCGCCCAATGGGCCGGATGGCGGCGGGCCTGGGCCGCTTCGTCCCTGTCCCGGCACGGCTTACTGTTTCTGGGCGGTACCGGCGCGCCTGCGGATCTGCCCAGGCTGTCCGCTTGGCAGCGCACGCCCTTGCCCGCCGGAGCCGTAGTCGTCGCCGATGATGATCGCTGGTATCCGGCCTTGTCCGCCGCGGCGCAGGCGGTGCATCTGCAGATAGCCTCCCCGATGTTGCAGTGGCAGGTTTATGCAGGCTCCCGGCCCATCAGCGTCAGCCCCGGCGTGACCCTGAATGCGGCCGAACAAGTGTACGCGGACACTATCCTCACCCTGGAGGACCCAGCGAAAATTCTCGACTACTGGCAGGCCCTGCGCGGGGATGCGATGGCCGCCCGCCAGCGCGGCGACACCACCCGGCGCATTTTCTGGCAGGAACGCCGTCACGCGGGCGAACGCCTGCCGGAGTTTTTGCAGCGGGTTTTTGACTGGTGACCCTCCGCCAGACCCTGGAGCAGCAATGGCAGGAGGGCGGGCCGCTGGCCACCGCCTTGCGGCCTCTAGGGGCGCTGACCGGCAAGGTGGCGCAATGGCGGCGGCGGCACATACGGGGCAGGGCGGCGAGCATCCCCACCATTGTCGTCGGTAATCTGGCCGTAGGGGGCAGCGGCAAAACGCCCCTGGTGGCGGCGCTGGCGCGGCAACTCACCGTAGCGGGCTGGCGGGTGGCCATCATCAGCCGTGGCTACGGTGCCCGGCCCCCGCACTGGCCCTATCGGGTGCAACGCGACGACAGCCCCCAACAGACAGGGGATGAGCCCTTGTTGCTGGCGCAGGAACAGGAGCGAACGCAAGCGGTCTACCTATGTCCCGACCGCCATCGCGCCATCACCGCGGCGGCGGCGGATGGTTATAACCTCGCGCTACTCGATGACGGCTTCCAGCACCTCGCCCTGCAGCCCAGTCTGCGTCTGCTGGTGTTCTCCGGCCCACGCCCTTTGGGTAATGGCCATTGCCTCCCTGCCGGCCCTCTGCGCGAGTGCCCGGACGCCATGCTCCATGCCGATGCCTTGCTCATGGATGCCGCCGCAGCAGCAGCCATCCCGGAGCGCAACGGGCCCCCCCGTTTTCTTTTCCGCATCCAGCCCAAAGACCTCGTAGCGGTGAATGACCCCACGCGTACCCGCAGCCTCGACAGCCTGCAAGGGCAGCGGGTGACTGCGGTCACCGGCATCGCCCGCCCGCAGCGTTTTGTTGCAAGCCTGGAGGGCCTGGGCGCCATTCCCGCCTCCCGATTTTTCCCCGACCACCACCCCTTTTGCGCGAGCGACATTGCCCATTTGCCCCGCCCCCTCGTCATGACCGCCAAGGATGCCGTAAAATGCCGGGAGTTCGCGCAGACCGAAGACTGGACCCTGCGCATCGAAGCGGAGCTGGAGCCATCCTTTCCGCCCTGGCTGGAGCAATCATTGCTGCCCTGGAGAAGCTGATGAGTATCGACCACCGCCTGCTGGACCTGCTTGCCTGCCCGCAATGCAAGGGCAGTCTGCAACCCTGTGCCCAGCGTCAGGCCCTCTGCTGTCCGCGTTGCCATCTGCAATATCCCATCCGCGACGACATCCCGGTGCTGCTCATTGACGAGGCCAAGCCCTACGAGGACAAGCCCGCGTGAGCTTCTGCGTCCTGATTCCCGCCCGGCTGGCCTCTAGCCGTCTGCCGCGCAAGGTGTTGCTGGACGTGGGCGGCATCCCGATGATCGAGCAGGTGCGGCGGCGTGCGCTGGAAAGCGGCGCCGCGCAGGTGGTGGTGGCCGCCGACCACCCCGAAGTGGTGGATTGCATCCGCAGCTATGGCGGTGAAGCCCTGTTGACCGCCGCGGAGCATGTCTGCGGCACCGAGCGCCTGGCGGAAGCGGCGCGTCTGCTGGAACTGGCCGATGACGCCATTATCGTCAATCTGCAGGGTGACGAGCCGGGCATGACGCCCGCCCTGTTGCACGCCACCGCCCAACTGCTGCTGGATCATCCGCAGCGGCAGATGGCCACCGCCGCCGTCCCCATTACCCACTGGGATGAGCTGGCCGATCCCCACGCGGTCAAACTGGTGCTCAATGCCGAAGGCTGCGCCCAGTACTTTTCCCGCGCCCCTATTCCCTGGGATCGCAGCCATTTCCCCCTGAGCAGCGGGCAGGCTTTGCCGCAAACCCCGGGCATCTGGTGGCGGCATCTTGGTCTCTACGCCTACCGCAATGCCTTTTTGCAGGACTACGCCGCGTGGCCCGCCAGTCCTCTGGAAAATATCGAGTCGCTGGAGCAGATGCGGGCGTTGGAGCGCGGCGTGCAGATTGCGGTATATTGCGCGGCAGAAGCGCCCGCGGCGGGTGTGGACACCGCCGCCGACCTTGACCGTGTGCGCGACCTTTTTCCCTGATCATCCACAAGGAGTTTTTGCATGGACCTGAAAAAAATCCCGGCCGGCCAGTCACTGCCGGATGACATCAATGTCGTGATCGAGGTACCCCAGGGTTCCTCCGTCAAATATGAACTGGACAAAGAATCCGGCGCCATCGTGGTCGATCGTTTCCTTTTCACCGCCATGCACTACCCGCTCAATTACGGATTCATCCCCAACACCCTGTCCGACGATGGTGACCCCACCGATTGTCTGGTTCTGGCACCGCAGCCCGTCGCTCCCGGCGCCGTGATCCGCGCCCGTCCGGTCGGCGTACTGATGATGGAAGACGAGAAGGGCATCGATGCCAAGATCGTCGCCGTCCCCCACGACAAGGTCGCCGCCGGTTACTCCGCTATCCGGGATGTCAGCGATCTGCCCGAACCACTGCGCAACCAGATCCGCCATTTCTTCGAGCACTACAAGGACCTGGAGCCCGGCAAGTGGGTAAAACTCAAGGACTGGGCCAGCGTGGCCGAGGCCCGCAGGATCATCGAAGCGGACGCCGCGCGCTACGCCTGAAGGTCTTGCCGCCCTGCGGCGAAGCAGGCAGACTGAGGGCGACTCGCTTATGCAGGAGAGCCCCATGTCTGCATCACCGCTGGCGCTGAAATCCCCCCCATCGACGTCCCTCAAGCCGTCCGCCTTTGCCGGACTGCAGCCCGACGAGCCCCTCTGGAAAAGGGTCCCCAGTCGCGACGATGCCGGCCATCTCCTCTCCGATTTCCGCATGATCTTCCCCGGACTCCGCCAGAAAAGCGGTATTCGCCAGCAACACACCCTGCGTATTATTAATGCCGTATTGCACCATTACGGCTCCTGGGTGGTATTTGCCGATCTCAATATGCGCACGAATTTATTGTGGGTCAGCATCCGCCCGCGTCCTGGTTTAACGCTGGAAATTCCCGCAGCGATTAAAACGCTGGTGCCGGAGGCGTTATTATTGGCGCCCTATTGGCGGCGGTAATGGGTAGCCATTATGGCTGGATGATCCGGGCGCGCACTTGATCCAAGAGTCTGGCGGGGTGCTGTGAGTTGCTTGGCTATTTCCATCCGGAAAATTTTAGGCTGTCCTAAATTTTTAGGCAATGGTCAGTATTGTGTAGATACAGTATGTTGATTGTTGCCCCCGTTGTGTTAGGCAATGTGCATGTGGTAGCGTTGTGGAATCTAAATTATGTTAGCTACTCATATGCGAATCAGGGAAGCATACGAATCCGACACTCAGAATATCGCGCAGTTGCACGCAGCGAGTTGGCGCAGCGCCTATCGCGGAATGCTTAGTGATGCTTATCTTGATGGAGAAGTCGAAGCCGAACGCTTGACCCTGTGGCGTAAGCGTTTTAGTCAGCTACCGTCGAATCAGCGCGTAATCGTTGCAGAGTCCGCAGGTGAAATTGCTGGCTTCGCTTGCGCCTATGGCAGCGATGATCCACTCTGGGGAACCCTGCTAGAAAATATTCATGTCAGCCAAACACACAAACGTCAAGGTGTTGGTGCAAAGCTCATGCGTGCGGTGGCATCTTGGTCAGCGCAGACGCATGCCGGCCACGGAATTTATCTGTGGGTTCTCAAACCCAATCTTGGTGCCCAAATGTTCTACGAGCGGCTTGGTGCGGAAAACGTCGGTAGCGACATATGGATACCACCCGACGGAGGTGCTATTCCGAAGTTTCGGTTCGCTTGGCGACAGGCCGAAGCGCTTTTGTCCGCCGTGGCTAACTTCTCATTCAACGGGACGCCTGACGGCGCCCGATAATTTGAACGTTGGGCCACACTATGAGCCATATCTCTAGCGTTTGACTGGACTACGGCAATGCCGTATACATGAATACATGTTCACGGTTATCGAAACTCCTACGTTTGTCCGCCTCGCTAACGACTGTTGGAGCGATGAAAATCGAACCGCCTTTATCACGTTCATCGCCGGAAACCCAGATGCTGGTGATGTCGTGCCTGGGTCGGGAGGTGTGAGAAAGGTCCGATGGGGAAGTGCTGGCCTGGCAAGCGCGGTGGGGTGCGAGTTATTTACTTCAATCGCCTCGCCGATGGAGAAATCTGGTTGCTGCTGGTTTACGGAAAATCTGTGCGCGACAACATCCCGGCGCATGTGCTCCGGCAGATCAAAGAGGAGATTGAAAATGCGTAAAGCCAAACAAAAGCCTGTGGGCCGCCAGCCCAAAATTGACATTGGTGCTGAACTGCTAGCGTCGGTGCGCGAAATGAAGGCGGGCATTCGTGCCCGTGTTCATTGCCCCGAGATTTCTGCAGTCGCTCATGCCCGCTTGGCATCTGGTCTTTCTCAAACCGCCTTTGCTGCGCTGCTTGGAGTTTCTGTGCGCACACTCCAAGACTGGGAACAGGGTCGCCGGGAGCCGTCAGGCGCGGCAAAAACGCTCTTCCGCGTCGCAGAACGCCACCCCGAAGTTCTGCAAGAACTTGCTGCGTAAAATCGTGCGGCCCAACCCTGCGGTCGAGCGGACCTCGTGCATAAAGCCGCGTGAGGCCGCTCACCTAACACGTGTGTGCCGGGCATGGCGCGTTACTTCATAGGTGCGAGTCCTATGGCCAGGTTTACGCAGAGCCGAAGGCAAGGAGAAGGACAAGGGCGCTCGCGGGCCGCGGCTGAGCTTGGGCGTTGGGCATTCTCATGGCTAGCTGCTAAACTTGACGCATGGCACCTACTATTTTCCGTCAAGGGGCATTTCGCTTTTTCTTTTTTTCACGCGAAGAACCGAGAATACACGTCCATGTTACTCATACCGATGGTGAAGCCAAATTTTGGTTGGAGCCAGAAATTGAGTTGGCATTAAACCAAGGGCTTTCTCAAAAACAGGTCGGCGAGGCGTTGGCTCTGGTTCATGCCCATCACGAGGAGATCATCCATGCCTGGCATAGCCACTTCGGAAATTGAAGTTTCGTTGGTATCAAGCAAGGGCTTCTGGCTACTTGTGGACAACGATGAACTTTTTGTCTCATATGCTGAGTTTCCGTGGTTCAAACACGCCACGGTTGAGCAAATCACCACGGTTGAGTTGCTGTCCCCCAATCATCTTTATTGGCCCATGCTAGATGTCGACCTTGCGGTTGAGTCTATCCGCGACCCAGCTTCGTTCCCATTGATTTCCAAGTCCAATCCATCATTCCAGCAGACGCGCTAAAGCGTGCCGCTGGATTCACCCGTGTGCGCCGGGCATGGCACATAGCTACCCAGGTGCGAGCCCTGGGGCCAGGTTTTTCGCAGAGCCGAAGGCAAGGGGAAGAACAAGGGCGTTCGCGAGGCTGGGTCTGAAGGAAGTCCAATCCGAAATTGCGGGGCGATGAACAAGAAGCGGATAGGAGGCGTGATGCACCCCGGACGAACGGGCACATGACCGCGAAGTCCTCGACGGGCAACCAGCATTGAAAGCCATGGAGAAGTCAGCAATCATAGGACCATCAATTTGCTTGATCACACTCACCCCTATCCCGAATAGATGTTAGATGACCGACCCCGCAACGTATGGTGATCCCCTCGCCGCGCTACTCACCCGTGTTCGCGAATGCGAACTTTGCGCCGGGCACCTGCCCCTTGGTGCGCGTCCGGTGCTGCAGATGGATTCGCGCGCCCGTATTTTGATCGCTGCGCAAGCACCGGGCAGGAAGGTGCACGAAACAGGTATTCCCTTCAACGATGCCAGCGGCGATAGGCTTCGTGTCTGGCTGGGTATCTCCCGAGAGGTATTCTACGACGCCCGACAGGTGGCGATCGTGCCCATGGGATTCTGTTACCCAGGCACCGGAACGTCCGGAGACTTGCCGCCGCGGCCAGAGTGCGCTCGTGCCTGGCATGGGGAATTACTGCCGCATTTGCAGCATCTGCAACTCACCCTGGTCATCGGCCAGTATGCCCGGGCTTATCACCTTCCCGCCGAGGCCGGAACGCTGACAGGGGTGGTTCATGCATGGCGTAAAAACTGGCCCAACCGGATACCGCTGCCGCATCCCAGCCCGCGTAATAATCTATGGCTGAAGCGCAATCCGTGGTTCGAGGAAGAACTCATTCCGGTGCTTCAGGCGCGCGTGGCCGAAGTGCTTGCGCAGGACCGTTAACGTGGCGTTCAGGAACGGCGTTATGGTAATGCGTTACGTCCCGCAAAAGGTTTTGAATGGCCCGAAATCCTCTGGGGCGGGCTGGGCATAGCTTTCCAGCCCCGGACGCTCCGCGAAGGGCTGTTCCAGCACGGCGAGCAGCGCTTTAAACGGGGTGAGATCCTGGTCCAGCGTGGCGGCGGCCAAGGCTTCCTCCACTTTGTGGTTGCGGGGTATGTAGAGCGGATTGACCTGATCCATAGCCGCGGCGCGCGCCGCCGCGGTGGTGTTTTCGTGCGCCAGCCGGGCCTGCCATTGTACCAACCAGAGATCAAACGGTGCCGGATTAGCAAAGTGGGCCCGGACCTGCGCCGGATCACCGCGCGCTGCCGCTGATAAACCGCGGAAGACCTGGGTGTAGTCGGCATTCTGGCCTTCCATGGCGGACAAAAGAGCTTGCGCCAGCGCGAGATCGCCGTCCTCCGACGTGGCCAGGCCCATCTTGGCGCGCATGCCATCGAGCCAGTGGCGGGTGTAGAGCTTGGGAAATTCGTTGATCTGTTCGGTCAGCAGGCGCACGGCCTCATCGCGGTTGGGGTGAACCAGATCCATCAGGGTTTCGGCGAAGCGCGTGAGATTCCATTGTGCAATCAATGGTTGGTGGGCGTAGGCATAGCGGCCATGGGCGTCGATGGAGCTGAAAACGGTCTCCGGATCGTAGTTATCCATGAAGGCGCAGGGGCCGTAATCGATGGTCTCGCCGGCGATGCTCATGTTGTCCGTGTTCATCACACCGTGAATGAAACCGATCAGCATCCAGCGCGCGATCAGGGCCGCCTGTGCGGCGGATACCGCCGCAAACAGCTCCAGATAGGGATTGTCCGCACCTTTCAGGGTGGGGTAGTGGCGGGCAATGGTGTAATCAGCCAGTTGTTTGACCCTGGCGTTTTCGTTGCGCGCGGCAAAGAACTGAAAGGTGCCGACGCGAATATGGCTGGCGGCGATGCGGGTGAGGATGGCGCCGGGGAGCCATGTTTCCCGACGGACGGTTTCCCCTGTCGTGACGGCGGCCAGCGCGCGGGTCGTGGGTATGCCCAGCGCATGCATGGCTTCGCCGATGACATATTCGCGCAGCACCGGCCCCAGTACCGCCTTGCCATCGCCACCCCGCGAAAAGGGCGTGCGACCAGAGCCTTTCAGTTGCATATCCCGGCGCCGACCATGGCGATCGATCAGCTCGCCGAGCAAGAGGGCGCGGCCATCGCCCAATTGCGGGGAGAAATGACCGAATTGGTGCCCCGCATAGGCCTGGGCGAGCGGATGCGATCCTTCCGGCACTTGGTTCCCCGAGAAAATGGCAGCGCCGAGATCGCTATCCAGCGCCACGCTATCGAGCCCCAGTTCTTCGGCTAGCGCGTAGTTCAATAGCAGCAATCGGGGCGCCGGAGCAGCGGCGGCCTGCCAGGGGGTGAAAAACCCCTCCAGGTCGCGCGCATAGGTATTGTCAAAATGTAATAATGCCTTATCCATCCGTCAGTCTTGATGCACGGGCACCGGTATTTCCAGTTTCACCGCACCATTCTCCAGGCGCGCAGTGATTCGCGTGCCCTTGGGCAGGTCACCAAAGAGGATATGCTCCGCCAGCGGCTTCTTCAGGTGCTCCTGAATCACCCGCGTCATCGGCCGTGCGCCCATCTGTGGGTCGTAGCCCTTGTCCGCCAGCCATTGCCGAAGTTCAGCGCTGATTTCCAGGCTATAGCCCTTTTGCAGCAACTGCTCGTCCAGCTCCATGACGAACTTGTCCACCACGTGTAGCACCGTCTCCTTGGAGAGCGGTGTGAAGGGTACGACGGCATCCAGGCGATTGCGGAACTCCGGCGCGAAGACCCGGCGGATGGTTTCCATTTCCTGTCCGCCATCACTCTGGGGGGCGTTCATGAAACCAATATTCGCCTTGCCGCGCGCCTCAGCCCCCGCATTGGTGGTCATGATCAGCACCACATTGCGGAAGTCCACCGTGCGGCCGCCGGCATCTGTCAGCTTGCCGTGATCCATCACTTGCAGGAGCACATTGAAGATGTCCGGGTGGGCCTTCTCAATTTCATCCAACAACAGCACCGCATGTGGATTACGGCTCACCGCCTCCGTCAGTTGTCCAGCCTGATCATGCCCGACATATCCTGGCGGTGCACCGATGAGTCGTGACACCGTATGCCGTTCCATGTATTCACTCATGTCGAAGCGCAGTAGCGGAATGCCGAGCAGACTGGCCAACTGCCGGCTGAGTTCGGTCTTGCCCACGCCGGTCGGGCCGGAGAAGAGAAAACTCCCCACCGGCTTTTCATGGTGGCGCAGGCCTGCCCGCGCCATTTTGATAGCCGCGGAGAGTTCGTGGATGGCCTTTTCCTGACCATAGATGACGAATCCCAGATCCCGCTCCAGATTCTTCAGCGCCTGACGATCATCGGTGGAGACACTCTTACCCGGAATACGGGCCACCCGGGCGACCATCTCTTCGATGTCGTGAACGCCGATACTCTTCTTGCGCCGGGATGCAGGTAAAAGCGCTTGCGCGGCGCCCACCTCGTCGATGAGATCAATGGCCTTGTCGGGCAGATGGCGATCATGGATGTGCTTGACGGAAAGCTCTACCGCCGCGCGCAGGGCGGTGTCGGTATAACGCAGGCCATGGTGCTGTTCAAATTGTCCCTTCAGTCCGCGCAAAATCTGCACGGACTCTTCCTGAGAGGGCTCCGGCACGTCAATTTTCTGGAAGCGGCGGGTTAGCGCGCGATCCTTCTCAAAATACTGGCGGAACTCCTGATAAGTAGTCGCCCCGATACATTTCAGTTCACCGGAGGCGAGAGCCGGCTTCAGCAGATTGGAGGCATCCATGGCGCCACCCGACGCGGCCCCGGCGCCGATCAGGGTGTGAATCTCGTCGATGAACAGGATGCTGTTGGGTTTTTTGCGCAGCGCCTTCAGCACCCCTTTCAGGCGTTCTTCAAAGTCACCCCGGTAGCGGGATCCGGCGATCAACGCCCCCAAATCCAGGGCATAAATCGTCGCGTTTTCCAGCATCTCCGGCACCTTGCCGGCGACAACGGCACGCGCAAGGCCCTCGACGATGGCGGTTTTCCCGACACCTGGTTCACCGACGAAGAGGGGATTGTTTTTCCGGCGCCGTGCCAGCACCTGCAGGGCCCGGATCAACTCCTCCTGGCGTCCTATCAGCGGGTCCAGCCGTCCTGCCCGTGCCATGGCGTTGAGGTTGCGCGCATAGGCTGTGAGCGGGTCCTTGCTGTCTCCCTTCTTTTCCGTGGTACCCTCGACTTCCTCTTCTTCCTCATCCATGACTTCATCCTTGCGCATGCCGTGCGCCAGAAAATTGACCACATCGAGTCTTGTCACATGTTCTTTCTGTAGGAAATAAACAGCGTGGGATTCCCTTTCGGCGAAAATGGCGACAATGACGTTCGCCCCCGAAACCGCATCCTTACCCGCCGACTGCACATGGTAGAGAGCGCGCTGAATGACCCGCTGAAAACCTATGGACGGCTGGGTATTGACGGTGCCCGCCGGACCCATGGCGGGCACTTTGCGTTCCAGAAACTGCCGTAGTTCCACAGACAGATGGCTGCGGTCGGCGCCACAGGCGCTGAGCACATCCATACCGTCGGGGTTGTCCAGCAGGGCCAGTAGGAGATGTTCCACGGAGGCATATTCATGTCCGTACTGGCGGGCAATCTGGAAGGCCTGATTGATGGACTGTTCCAGGGGTTTGTCGATCATGGTTTACTCCTTTTCCATGATACAGCGCAGCGGATGCTGGTGTTGCCGTGCGTCGGCGGTGACCAGAGCCACCTTGGTTTCTGCGAGATCATAAGGAAAAATCCCGCACAATCCCCTACCTTGCTGATGGACGGCCATCATCACTGCCACTGCCTCGTCATGGGGCTTATGAAAATACGCTTCAAGAATATGCACGACATAGTCCATGGGCGTGAAATCATCATTTACCAGTAGTACCCGGTACATGCGGGGCTCCTGTGCCTGCGGTTCGCGCTCCAGGATGGTACTGCGACGATGTTGCGTTCTACCCATGACCTGCACTCCATAACGTTTACTATTCGCTGTCATTGTGGCGCCTGCCTTCTGCGCTGGCAAGGTGTCCCATGAGCCAGTTCCGCATCAGCCACGTCCTTCGAAGATGGGTGCGCGGGCGGTGAAAAAAAAGCGCCGGGAATCTTCCGGCGCTTTTTGTTTGGGCGATACCAAAATTACTTGGTGATATTGATCTTCGCCTGGCTGCGCAGGTTGGAGACGAACTTGGCGGCCTCCTGCTGCTGCAGTTGCATCTTGATGCGATCCTTCATGGTACTCAGCGGCGGGGGGGTCAGGGCACGCGTCGCCTGTACCTCGATCACATGGTAGCCGAACTGGGTCTGCACCGGGCCAACGGGCTTGTCGATAGGGGCAGTCTCAATGGCCTGAGCGAAGGGCGGAACGACCATGCCAGGGACAATCCAGCCCAGCTCGCCACCATGAGCGGCGCTGGCCTTGTCGATGGAGTATTTTTCCGCCAGAGCGGAGAACTTCTGGCCGGCCTTGAGATCGCCCATGACCTTGTCGGCCTCGGCCTTCGTCTTCACCAGGATGTGCCGCACTTCAAATTCCTTCTTGCCCATGGCCTGAACGAATTTGTTGTAGGAGTTCTGAATGTCGGTTTCCGGAATGGGGTGCTCTTTCACGTACTGTTCGACCGCCGCATCGGCTAGAATCTGACGCTTGGCCATAGCCAGGCGCTCTTTCACGTCAGCGGTCTGGCCCAGCTTGTGATTGACGGCGTACTGCGAAAGCACTTCCATGTTGACCAGATTCTGCACCACCTGCTCGCGGGCATTGGGCTCCTTGGCGAGCGCCGGGCTCATGGACATGATGGCCTGCACCTCGCTGTTATCAATGGTGGCGCCATTGACGGTGGCGACGGGGGCAGCAAAAGCAGGTATAGCAAAAGCGCTGACAGTGGCAGCAAGAATGACCACGCGAAGTTTCATAAATTTTCCTTCAGGTTAAGTGATGCTGGCCCTATTATCCATAGTGGCGGACAAAGGGGAAGTCTCAGGGGTGCTACGTTGCAGTGGTGCCTCCGTTTCCTGACGTTTTTCAGGGCCGAGAAGGAGTTCCACCAGGGTAAGGGCAAAATCCATGGCTGTACCCGGTCCGCGGGATGTGATCAGAGGACCGTCGACCACTACGGCATTTTCCTGGTAGGTATAATCCCGGCTCTGCGGATCGAGGGTGCCGGGATAAGCGGTGACCTGACGGCCATCGAGCAGGTGATGGGCCGCCAGCAAGCCGGGTGCGGCACAGATGGCGGCAATGATCTGCCCCTGCCGGGTTCTTTCCTGCAGGAGCCCGATGAGCGGCTGATGCTTTGCCATGCGCTCTACACCCCCGATCCCGCCGGGAAGCAGAATCACATCGATATCCGCGTCGGCCACATCGGCCAACAGCGCGTCTGGTTGCAGGCGCAGCCCCCGTCCACCGGTGACCAACCCGTTTTCCAGTCCGGCGAGGACCACATGCAAACCCGCCCGTCGCAGAATATCGCAGGAGATCACTACCTCCATATCCTCAAAACCATCCGCTACGGGGATCAGCACCTGTATCGCAGAAGTCACTGGCGTCTTGCTCCTCTTGAGAAAAAATGCACGACCGCCTCCCCACCGACCAATCGGGAAATCACGTTGGATTGGACCATGTTGGCGCAGAATTTATCCATGCTCAACGCATATCAGAACAAAACAGTCCTGGCCGGATCATTGTCCCACTGCCTTCGGAAGGGGGATCACCATGGTGACGCTATGCCCCTTTTCCTGCACCGGGACCGCCTGGTTTTGCAGAATGGCGAGCGCTTCGCGCAGGGGGTAATCCTTCACCAGATTCGGTTTCAGGATGCTGCTGGCGGCTATGGCCTCGTCTGCCGCCGTGGATTCGGTGGCGGCGGTCGGTGTCGCCACTGTGGCGGAAGCCGGCAGGGCGATGGTGTACCGGGGTGTGGCCTTGCGGCACTCGTCCGGCGCTTTCAGCACGCCATGTAGTTCCGACTCCTTCAGGAGATCCGCATCCAGTGCGCGCAGCCGCGCATTGGATGGCTGCACCTCGATGTTGGGGACGATGCCCTCGCTCTGGATGGAGCAGCCTGCCGGGGTGTAATAAAGTGCCGTCGTCAATTTGAGGGCGCCGCCGTTGCTCAGCGGTATCACCGTCTGTACCGATCCCTTGCCAAAGGTGCGCTGACCCATGATCAGGGCGCGGTGGTCATCCTTGAGCGCGCCGGTAACGATTTCCGCTGCCGAAGCCGAGCCGCCATTGACGAGTACGATCATGGGGGCGCCGTGGAGGTAATCGGGTCCGTGGGCGGAGAAACGCATATCGCTGTCGTCGGTGCGCCCTTTGGTATAGACGATCAGCCCTTTGTTGAGGAAGGTGTCCGCTGTCTCGACTCCTGCTCCGAGCACCCCCCCCGGATTGTTGCGGAGGTCGAGGATCAGACCTTTGAGGTGCCCGTTGGCTTCCTGCTCCAGATGCTCCACCGCCTTGCGGGTTGCGCTGCCGGTGTTTTCCTGAAACTGACTGACGCGGATGTAGCCATAACCGGGCGCCAGCATGGCTGAGCGCACGCTCTGCACCTTGATGATGGCGCGGGTCAGGGTCAGGGTCAGGGGTTGTGTCTGATGCGGCCGCAAAATAGTCAGGGTTACCGGTGTTCCGGGCTTGCCACGCATCATGTCCACGGTTTTCTGCAGGGCGATGCCCTGCAGGGCCTTATGGTCAATTTTGATAATGATATCGCCTGGTTCGATGCCAGCCTTAGCGGCCGGCGTACCGTCAATGGCGCTGATGACCTTGAGTACGCCATGCTCGCCGGTTACTTCAATGCCCAGCCCGCCAAATTTGCCGTCGGTGAACACCTGCATTTCCTTGAATTCTTTGGGCGTCAGATAGGCGGAGTGGGGGTCCAGGGCGCTGACCATGCCGTTGATGGCGCCATCCATCAGTTTTTTGTCGGAAGTGGGGTCGACATAATGAGATTTGACGATCCCGAAGACCTGACTAAAAGTCTGGATCTGTTCCAAAGGGATATTATTTTGATCCTTTGCCGCGTGAATGGTGACGGCAAAACTGGCGCTGACACCCAGAACGAGCCCGATGCTGACGCCCAGCAGGGTACCGGAGCGCGGCTTGGGGAAGCGGGGAACGGACATAGATAAAATCTCCAAAGTGTGGGTCCAGCGCAGGGCGTTTGGCAGAACCGGCAGCGTGATTCTCAGTTGTGGATGTAATCCAGCGGATTGACCGGGTGGCCAGCATTCCGCATCTCGAAATAGAGACCATCGTTCCCCAGTTCGCCGCCGCTGCCCACGCTGCCGACTTGGCGTCCGGTAGAAACCTGCTCTCCAACGTGGACATCGGTAGCGCCCAGGTGCCCGTATATAGACAATAAACTATGTGCGATCTGCACGATGACAATCTGCCCATAGCCGCGCAAAGGCCCCGCATAAAGTACCATGCCCGGCGCGATGGCGCGAACCGCCGTCCCTACCGGGGCCTGAAAGGTGATACCCTGCCAGTCGAGTCCGCCAGTCACCCGGGGCGCGCCGAAACGCGCGGTAACCGGACCGGTTACGGGCGCGGGGTAGTTGCCGTGCCCGACGATGGGGGTTGCAGGCAATGCGGGAGCGGGGGTGGCGGCTATCACCGGCGGACGAACCACGGTGGTGGGTGGCTGCTTTTGTGCATTCGCCGCACGTTGGACCTGTCGTGCCCGCTCTGTTTCCTGCACCCGCTGCGCCTGCCGTTCCGCCTGCCTTTCCTGGGCCAGATGATGTTGCGCGACAGCGGCCCGTTGCGCGGAGATTGCCGCCGCACGACGGGCCGCAGCAGCGGCAGCGGCCTTGCGTCGTGCTTCGGCGGCAGCCTTGGCGCGGGCAACTTCTTCCTGATGACGGAACTGAGCGGTCAGACGGCTCACCAATCCGTTGAGAATATTGGCATTCGCCTGTAACTCTGCGATCTTGGTCTGGTCGGCGGCAATGCGGGCTGCGAGCTGGTTTTCCAGTGCGGCGTGAACCTCACGCTGTTGCCGGAGCGTTTGTTCCTGCGCACTGACCTGTTGTGCCAACTGAGCGAGATGGGTCTCGTGGATTTGCACCTCGTGCCGAGTCTTCCGTATCTGTTGCGCGGTGCCTTGGGTTTTGACGATCAGTGCGCTGCGCGCCGTGGCCAGAGACTCGTAAAAGACGCTCATGCGCCCCAGTTCTCCCGGGCGTTCCGTTTGCAGCCAGACGGCCAGTGGGGTAACTCCGCCGAGCATGTATGCGCCCCGAAGCTGCCGGGCGAGGATACCTTTCTGTTGACCCAGTTCCGCCTGCAGTGCGTTGATTTTTACCCGCAGTTCGGCCAGTTGTGCCTGTGCCGAGTGTTGCTGCTGCTGGATTCCGACCAGCTTCTTTTGTGTCGCAACAACCCGCTGATCAAGTGCGCTGATTTCTACGCGCAGTTGCGCCTGGGTTTTCTGCCCAGCCGCGAGATGCGCCTGTACCTGCCCTAGATTTTCGTGTATATGCTCCAGTTTTTTCTGGCTATTTTGTATTTTTTCCTGAAGCGTTGCCGCTCCCGCACCGGCCGGAAGGAGAAAGATCAAGGCAAGCAGCGCGCCGACGCGGGGACAGGACAGAAGGGACATGGGTCAGAGGAACTGCACCAGGTTTTTGCCGCCCATTTCAGGAGGCACCGGCAAGCCCATGAGCCGGAGCAAGGTGGGCGCGAGGTCCTCCAGCGCCCCCCCGGATATAATCTCCGCAGGGCGTCCAATGTAGAGCAGGGGCACCGGGTTACAGGTGTGGGAGGTGTGCGCCTGACCGCTCCCGACATCCAGCATCTGCTCGACATTGCCATGATCTGCCGTGATCAGCGCTTCGCCGCCTACGGCGCGCACGGCACTGACAATACGCCCGAGGCTGCGGTCTACCGCTTCGACCGCGGCAATGGCGGCAGCCAGTTTACCACTGTGGCCGACCATATCGGGATTGGCGATATTGCAGATGATGGTATCGTACCGGCGACTTTCAACGCGGGCGACCAGGGCATCGGTCAGCTCATTCACGCTCATTTCCGGTTGCAGATCGTAGGTGGTGACCTTGGGAGACGGGATCAATACGCGATCTTCGCCGGGGAATATCTGTTCGTCACCGCCACTCAGGAAAAAGGTGACATGGGCGTACTTTTCGGTTTCGGCAATGCGCAACTGATGCAGGCCGAATTGGGATATCCATTCGCCAAAGGTGTTTTTCAGGCGGGTGGGGGGGTAAGCGACCCGTGCATCAAAATGCTCACTGTATTCTGTGAGGGTGACGAAGTCTGCGAGTCGGGGTTTGACCTGTCGGGTGAAGCCGTCGAAGTCTGCCTCGACAAACGGTCGGGTGATCTGGCGGGCGCGATCGGAGCGGAAGTTCATGAATAATACTGCATCGTGATCGCCGATGCAGGCGGGGTTGGCACCAATCCGCGATGGGGCGACAAACTCGTCGCTTTCGCCACGGAGGTAGGCGGCGCCAAGCGCCTCTAAACCCGTGGCATAGTGCTCCCCCTTGCCGAGGGTAAGCAGGTCATAGGCCTGCTGGACCCGATCCCAGCGGTGGTCACGATCCATGGCGTAAAAACGGCCGATCACCGATGCCAGAGCGCCACCGTAGGTGCTTATCTCGGCATCCAGTCGTTTCAGGGATGACTCCGCGCAGCGCGGCAGCGTATCGCGGCCATCCAGAAAGGCATGCACATAAACCCGTTCAGCGCCCCGGCCCCGCGCTAGACGTAGCGCGGCGAGGATATGTTCTTCGTGAGAATGCACCCCACCCGCTGAAAGCAGGCCCAGGATATGGACGGCACCGCCTTGTGCCCCGGCGGCATCCACCGCTGCACAGAGGGCGCTGTTGGTGTAGAAACTGCCGTCGGCGATGGCAAGATTCACGCGCTCGTACTCCTGGTACACCACGCGGCCTGCTCCGATATTGATATGCCCGACTTCGCTGTTGCCCATCTGTCCGCCGGGAAGCCCCACAGAAGCCCCGGAGGCGTTGATGAGACCATGGGGACAATTTTGCCACCAGCCATCCCAGTTTGGCGTGCGCGCCTGGGCAATGGCGTTATCTTCAGAATCCTCCCGGTAGCCCCATCCATCAAGGATCAGGAGCAACACCGGACGTGGTTTTTGAGTCATCAGTTTCCTCTGCACAGCGAACGCACCCTGTTAATGATGCGCATTAGAACAGATCAGGCGAATGCTGTCATGGGGTCATGACCAGAGGTGTGAGGTGCCAGATGTCCGTGTTGTACTGAGCAATGGTCCGGTCGCTGGAAAAAATCCCGCTGGCCGCAGTGTTGAGAATGCTCATCCGTTGCCATTCGGTCTGATCATGCCAGACATCTGCCGCCTCCCGTTGCTTGACTTTATAGCTGGTGAAATCGGCGAGCACCATCCACGGGTCATGGGGATGGGTGACGGCGTGGACGATGGGGTCGAAAATGCCCGGTTCGAACGCGTTGAAATAGCCGCTCTGCAACAGGTCCATGACCCGTGCCAAATCGTGGTCCGCCTGGATATATAGCTCCGGATGGTAATGCCCGCGCAATTGGCTGACCTCTTCGGCATTCAACCCGAAAAGGAAAAAGTGCTCGGCGCCGACCGCGTCGCGGATCTCGATGTTGGCGCCATCCAGGGTACCGATGGTCAGGGCCCCGTTCATCATAAACTTCATGTTGCCGGTGCCGGAGGCCTCCTTGCCTGCCGTGGATATCTGCTCGGAGAGGTCGGTTGCCGCGCAAATCTGCTCCATGAGGGAGACCCGGTAATCCGGTAGAAAGCTTACGCGCAACAAGCCTTCCGTATCCGGATCATGATTGATGACATTGGCGATATTGTTGATGAATTTAATGGTGCGCTTGGCCATGAAGTAACCGGGCGCCGCCTTGCCCGCAAACAGGACGTTGCGCGGAGTCACCTGGTTCGCTTCGCCGCGTTTGATGCGGTCGTAGAGATGGATGACATGCAGCGCATTGAGCAGTTGCCTTTTATATTCATGGACGCGCTTTACCTGCACGTCCACCAGGGCATCGGGGATGAAAGTGACGCCGGTATGCTGATGCACCAGTGTCGCCAGCCGTTCCTTGTTGGCGCGGCGTACCTCCGCCCAGCGCTTGCGGAACTTCGCATCGTCCGCTGCCGGCTCCAGATCCCGCAGCCGTTCCAGGTCGTGCTTCCAGTCCGGGCCGATGCGCTCGGTAACAAGGTCGCGCAGCCCGGGGTTGGCCCATTGCAACCATCGTCGCGGTGTCACACCGTTGGTTTTGTTGTTGAATTTCTTCGGCCAGAGGTGATGGAAGTCGGCAAAAAGATCCTCACAGAGGAGCTTGGTGTGCAGTGCCGCGACCCCGTTTACCGAAAAGCTGCCCACCACGGCGAGGTGCGCCATGCGCACCATCTGCTCGTCGCCTTCCTCGATGATGGACAATCGTTGCAGCAGGCCGGTGTTGCCCGGTGCGCGCCATGCCACTTCCTGCAGAAAACGTGCGTTGATTTCCATGATGATTTCCAGCAGGCGCGGGAGGAGCTGCCGGAATAAACGCACCGACCACCGTTCCAGTGCCTCGGGCAGCAGGGTGTGGTTGGTGTAGGCCATGGTATGGCTGGTGATGTCCCAGGCTTCCTCCCATTCCAGGCCGTGTTCGTCCATCAGCAGGCGCATCAGTTCCGGCACGGCACAACTGGGATGGGTATCATTGAGCTGGAAGCAGTGATGTTTGGCAAAATTGCGGAAATCTTCACCGTGGATGGCAACCCAGTCCGCAACCACATCCTGAAGGCTCGCGGAAGCCAGGAAATACTGCTGGCGCAGGCGCAGTTCCTTACCGTTCTCACTGCTGTCATTGGGATAGAGCACCATGCTGATGTGCTCGGCGTTGTTTTTGGCTGCGACGGCTTCCGGGTAGGCGCCGGCGTTGAATTCGCCGAGATCAAAGATGTCGGTGGCCGTCGCCCGCCAGAGACGCAGGGTATTGACCACCTCGTTGCGATAACCGGGGATGGGAATGTCGTAAGGTACGGCAAGCACGTCGTGGGTGTCGACCCAACGCTGATGGAACCTTCCCTGGGCATCGAAATAACCGTCGCTGCGCCCGAAAAAGTGAACGCGGCGTACCCGTTCCGGTCGTTTCAGTTCCCAGGGGCAACCATTCCTCAGCCAGTGGTCAGGTTCCTCCACCTGCTCGCCCCCGCGAATTTCCTGACGGAACATGCCGTAGCTGTAGCGAATGCCATAACCCGTGACCGGCAGACCGAGGGAGGCGCAGCTATCGAGAAAGCAGGCTGCAAGACGGCCCAGCCCACCGTTACCCAGACCAGCGTCGGGCTCAAGTTCCATGATGTCCACCAGCTCGCGATGCTCCCAGGTCAACGCCTCGCGCGCCGCGTCTTCCAGACCCAGGTTCAGCAGGGTGTTGCCCATGGCCCGCCCGAGCAGGAACTCCAGGGAAAGATAAAAGGTGCGCCTGCCGCTTTCGGCGGCCACCTTTTTCTGGGTGTTTTTCCAGCGTTCGACCAGACGGTCACGCAGGCTCATGGCCAGCGCCGTATAAACGCTGTTGACAGGCTCTGCTGTTTCTTCGGCACCCAATGTGCGCAGCAGATAATGGCAGGTGTCCATACGCAGACTGAGGGCGTCCATGCCCAAGGGCGGTAGGGGGCATGCGGTTTTGCTAAGGGGTTGGGAGGGCACTGTTAGAGATTCCTCAAGGACATGTAGCAGGCAAGACCATCATAGAATGATTCTACAAATCAGGGAAGGAAAAAACCGTTGCTTGTTTTTTGTCATTGCCGTATCCATCTATGTCAGGGATCAGTCGAAAAAGGAGGATGTGAGATGGCTACGGTGACTTGGGTACTGGTGAGTAACGCCGCAGAGGCGCGCCTTTTTAAAAGTGAGGGCTGCAATACCGGGCTGCATCTGGTACAGGATTGGCAGCATCCCGACAGCCGCAAGCACCAGGACGAACTGGTGACGGATGCGGGAGGGCGCGTTCAGCAGAGCTTCGCAGCGGGAGCACGGCCTGGTATCGAATGGCAAACCAGTCCTAAGGAGGCGGAAATGCAGCATTTCGCCAATGAGCTGGCGACCTATTTGGGCGCGGCGCGAAAGCAGAATGCTTTCCAACACCTGGTGCTCGTCGCTTCTCCGCATATTCTGGGCTTGCTGCGCGAAAAACTGGATGCACCCACCAGTGCAATGATTTCAGGCACCTTGAGCAAGGATTATACCTATGTCGGTATCGAGGAGCTCAGTAAGCATCTCGCCGAGGTCATGTGTCCATGAGGGCGGGCCGCTTTTAGTGCGATGGGGAAGGTCATGGGGAAATCTCTTGCAGACTTTATACGGGCGGCGCGCAGTCAGATTCGCGAAATAGACTGCGATACGTTGGAGGATTGGCTGCGGAGCCGGGACGATGTGCTGGTGGTGGATGTCCGGGAGTCCAGTGCTTTTCTGGAGGGGCATCTGCCGGGCGCTATCCATGTGCCTCGCGGTTATCTGGAGGCACTGGCGGACCCCGATTACGGCCATTGCCATCCGGAGTTGGCCGTTGCGCGCGATCGGGTCGTTGTCCTTTACTGTGACGGCGGAACACGTTCGGCGCTGGCCGCGGTGACCTTGCAGGAGATGGGCTTCACCGAAGTCTATAACCTTGGTGGCGGTATTAATGTCTGGGATGCCGAGGATAAGCCGGTCGTTTCCTGAGCCCGCCGGGGCCTAGCCGATCGTCTCGCCGAAGTTCTCGCGATAGCGTGCCTGGAATTCCGGCCAGGTAAAGCGGTGATTCTGGGTGCCTGCTTGTTCAATTTTGTAGGCGCCCATCAGTGAGGCGACCCTGCCGCTGGTTTCCCAGCCGAGTTCGTGTTCCAGGCCGTACAGCAGCCCCGCGCGATAGGCATCCCCGCATCCGGTGGGGTCTGTAACCGCTTTGGGCCTGGCCGCTGGAATGGTCGTCTCCCGGCCGTCATGATAGATCACCGAGCCATGCTCGCCGCGAGTGACGATCAGGGCCTTGAGGCGCTGGCGAAGTTCGTTGAGGCCGAGGCCGGTGCGCGCCTGTACCATCTGGCATTCATAATCGTTGACCGTAAGGTAATCTGCCCGGTCAATCAGGCGGGTCAGGGTTTCCGCATCGAAGAGTGGCAGACCCTGACCCGGGTCAAACAGTGTGGGAATGCCGGCATTCGTAAGGTCTTCCAGATGCTGCACCATGGCGCCGAGTCCATCCGGTGCGACAATGGCCCAACGCACATTCTCGGGGATACGTCCGGCCAGGTGGTTTTCCTGGGCCTGAAACATCGCGCCGGGGTGAAAGGCGGTGATCTGGTTGTCGTCCAGATCGGTAGTGATGAAGGCTTGCGCAGTGTAGTGGTCCGGGAGAATCCGCAGCAGGGTGGTGTCTAATCCCTGTGCCTTCAGGTGATCAAGATAAGGCGTGAAGTCCTGACCTGCTGTGCCGACGATCAGCGGATTGGCGCCCAGCAATTTGAGGTTGTATGCGATGTTGCCGGCACAGCCGCCGAAGTCGCGCCGCATTTGCGGGACAGTAAAGGACACGTTCAGCATATGTACCTGATCAGGCAGAATGTGCGCCTTGAAGTGGTCCTGAAAGACCATGATGGTATCAAAGGCCAGAGAACCGCAGACGAGAGTGGACATGAAAGCTCCTTGTTGGTTTTTCGGCAAAATGGACAGAGACTTGTGGTAAATGTATCTAAATCGGGCTATGATCATAACAGGTTTTATTGGGCGGTGCTGCCATATACGAGGTGTAAGGTCATGAAGTGGGGGGTGCGCGCGGTGCTGGTGTTCATCGGTCTTGTCCTCGCCGTTCCGGCGTGGGCGGCCGGGCGGCCCGTGCGTGATGAAACCTACATCAACCTCTTTGGAGGGAATACCTTTTTTGATGCCTCAAGTGGTCTGGACAACGGTGGCAATGCCGGGGTCGTCGGCTTGCGTATGGGGCGTCGGATAGATGCGCACGTGGGAGTGGAGGCGCAGGTGGCAGCAGCCTTTGCCCATCTGCAGGGCCCTGCACATGTCGTCGGTGCCAATCAGTACAGTGGCGCGATCCTAGGTAACCTTTACGCGCTTGGCAGCCCTGACACCCCCTATCTCTCCTTGGGTTTGGGGGCGTCCAGCGACCTGTTTAACAGTCGGCTCGGCCGGGGAACCTCGTTGATGGGCGTCTTCGGTGTAGGCTATCAGTATCTCGTTAATGATCACCTGGGGCTGCGCCTGGATGTGCGGGATCAACTGCTCTTCAATACCCCTACGCCGAATGCTTCCAACCTCAACGAGGTCCAGGTGACCGGTGGTATTTCCTATTTTTGGGGTGGCGGCAAGAAGTCCTCCTTCCCGGTAGTTGGTCCGGCGCGCTCTTGAGGCCGCACTTCCGCTCCGCTTGAGCCAATTTTGCCTTTGCGGTGAGCGGGTTTCACTTCGCTTGTGGCGCTTTCCTTTGATATAGTGCGCGCTGTCCCTGTCGGCTGCGACAGGTCGGCCTAGCTATTGAGGAGCCCAGTGCATGTCCAAAAGTCATCTTTTCACCTCTGAATCCGTTTCCGAAGGTCACCCCGATAAAGTCGCGGATCAGATTTCCGATGCCATCCTCGACGCGATTCTGGCCCAGGACCCCCGCGGTCGCGTGGCGGCCGAGACGCTGATTACTACCGGTCTGATCGTGCTCGCGGGTGAAATTACCACCACAGCGGTGGTGGACTATGCGGATGTGGCGCGCCAGACCGTGCGCCGGATCGGTTATAACTCCTCGGACATGGGTTTTGACTGGGCCTCCTGCGCGGTGGTGCAGACCTTGGACAAGCAATCCCCTGACATCGCTCAAGGCGTGGACGAAGGTGCCGGCCTTGACCTCGATCAGGGCGCTGGTGACCAAGGCTTGATGTTCGGCTTTGCCTGTGACGAGACGGACGTGCTGATGCCGACGCCCATCTATTTTGCCCACCGTCTGACCGAGCGGCAGGCGATGGTGCGCAAGGATGGTCGCCTGCCCTGGCTGCGTCCCGACGCCAAGAGTCAGGTGACGGTACGCTATGAGGATGGTCGCCCGGTCGCCATTGATACCGTGGTGCTTTCTACCCAGCATAGCCCGGATATCAGCCATGCTGATCTCGTCGAAGCCGTGCGCGAGGAAATCATCAAGCCCGTCCTACCTCCTGAGATGATCCATAAGGATACCAAGTACCTCATCAATCCCACCGGCCGTTTTGTGATCGGCGGGCCCGTGGGTGACTGTGGTTTGACCGGGCGCAAAATCATTGTGGACACTTACGGCGGTCAGGGCAGTCACGGCGGCGGCGCGTTCTCCGGCAAGGATCCCTCCAAGGTGGACCGTTCTTCCTCCTACGCCGGACGCTATGTGGCGAAGAACATCGTGGCCGCAGGCCTCGCCAGGCGTTGCGAAGTGCAGGTGGCCTACGCCATCGGCGTCTCGCAGCCGGTGAGCCTGATGGTGGATACTTTTGGTACTGGCGTGATCGATGACGACCGGATTGCCGCTCTGGTGCAGGAGCACTTTGACCTGCGCCCCAAAGGCATCATCCAGATGCTCGACCTGCTGCGGCCTATCTATGCCAAAACGGCTGCCTATGGTCACTTCGGTCGCGAAGAGCCGGAGTTTACTTGGGAGCGGACCGACAAGGCCGCAGTCTTGCGTGACGCTGCCGGACTACGGTAAAAATGCCTTGGCGGGGAGTCGTCCCCGCTGGAAGATCGGGTCGAGGGGCGCTGCAGTCGTCATGCCTCCTGCGCTGATCCGGCCGGATGATTCCCCGGCTGGGAAGGCGTCGGAGTGACGATCAGGCTCGGCCTATGCTTCCCATCTGTAAAACCGCGCTCGCTTTCATGCTCAAGGAATGACTTACATGAATGCTGTGCTCAAAAATTCTGCTGATCACAAAGTCTCCGATATTTCCCTCGCTGCCTGGGGACGTAAAGAAATCCGCATTGCCGAAACAGAAATGCCGGCACTGATGACCATTCGCCGCAAATACCAGGCGCAACAGCCCCTCAAGGGTGCGCGTATCGCTGGCTGCATCCACATGACCATCCAGACCGCGGTGCTCATTGAAACGCTGGTGGCGCTCGGCGCGGAAGTGCGTTGGTCCTCCTGCAACATTTTCTCCACCCAGGATCAGGCGGCGGCGGCCATCGCGGCGGCGGGCATCCCGGTTTTTGCCTGGAAAGGTGAGACGGAAGATGAATATTGGTGGTGTGTCGAGCAGACCATCACCGGCCCGGATGGCTGGCGCCCGAACATGCTGCTGGATGACGGCGGCGACCTCACTGGCCTGCTGCACCAGAAACATCCGGAATTGCTGGCTGGCGTCCACGGCGTCTCCGAGGAAACCACTACCGGCGTGCATCGCCTCTGGGAAATGGCCCGGGAAGGGAGCCTGAAAATCCCCGCCATCAACGTCAACGACTCTGTGACCAAGAGCAAGAACGACAACAAGTATGGTTGCCGCCATTCTCTGAGTGATGCCATCAAGCGGGCCACCGATCATCTGCTCTCCGGTAAGCGCGCGTTGGTGCTGGGTTATGGCGACGTGGGCAAGGGTTCGGCGGCCTCCCTGCGTCAGGAAGGGATGATCGTCCGCGTCACCGAGGTGGATCCCATCTGTGCCATGCAGGCCTGCATGGATGGTTACGAAGTCGTATCGCCCTATCAAAACGGCATCAACGATGGCACGGATGCCTGCATCGATCGCGGCCTGCTTGGCCAGATAGATTTGCTGGTGACCGCGACCGGCAACTTCAACGTCTGTGATGCCGGCATGCTCAAGGCTCTCAAGAAGGGCGCAGTGGTCTGTAACATCGGCCATTTCGATAACGAAATCGATACCGCTTTCATGCGTAAAACCTGGGCCTGGGACGAAGTGAAGGCGCAGGTTCACAAGGTCTATCGGGATACGGATGCGGGCAAGTCCTTTGATCCCGATAGTGATGATTACCTGATCCTGCTTTCTGAGGGGCGTCTGGTGAACCTGGGCAATGCGACGGGTCACCCCAGCAGAATCATGGATGGTTCTTTCGCCAACCAGGTGCTGGCGCAGATTCATCTGTACGGCGAACGTTTTGCCGATCTGCCTGCTGCGGAGAAGGCCGGTCATCTCTCCGTTACCGTCCTGCCCAAGGCGCTGGATGAAGAGGTGGCCCGCTATATGGTGGAAGGCTTCGCGGGGGTGTTGACCCGTTTGACCGACGCGCAGTCCAGGTATCTTGGCGTGTCTGTCGATGGCCCCTTCAAAGCGGATGCGTACCGCTACTGATGGCGCATTCCGTCGAGTTCTTTCCCCCCAAAAATGCCGCGGGTGAGGAGCGTCTGCGGGAGGCGATAACCGCGCTTCTCCCCTTGGGTCCCGAGTATGCTTCGGTGACCTTCGGGGCGGGCGGGTCCACCCGTGAACGTACTTTTGCGACGGTGACCATGATCCGCCAGGATTATGATCTGGAGGCGGTGCCGCATCTCTCGTGCATTGGATCTACGGAAGCCGGGATACGGGAGATTCTCGAAGATTACCGAAAGCAGGGCATACGCCGTATCGTGGCCCTGCGCGGTGATTTGCCGGAAGGCATGGAGAATCCCGGCCACTTTCAGCACGCTGCGGATCTGGTTGCGTTTATCCGTCATTTCGGGGGCTTCGAGGTGTATGTGGCGGGCTATCCGGACATCCATCCCCGCGCGACTTCCGCCCGGAATGATGTGATGCACTTGGCCGCCAAGGTGCGCGCCGGGGCGGATGCGATTATCACCCAGTACTTTTTCAATCCCGACGCCTACTTGCAGTTGCGCGACGAGTTGCAACGGGAGGGCGTTGAAGTGCCGTTAGTGGTCGGCGTCATGCCCATCACCAATTTTGAACAGATCTCCCGTTTTTCTGCCATGTGCGGCGCCGATATCCCCCAATACCTGCGGCGGCGGATGGATGGGTACGCCGCCGATCCGCAATCCCAATATCAGTTGGGAATCGAGTTGTTGAGCAGGCAGTGTCAATTACTGCTGCGGGAGGGGGCACCGAGCCTGCATTTTTACACCCTGAATCAGGCCGAGGCGACGGCGGCGATCTGGCGTAATCTCGGTTTTTAGCCAATATTGACGAGACGGCACCCTTTGTTAAACTGGCGCAAAGGATGTTTTTGTCCACAGCCCGGGTCGCTGCAGGTTTTCTTCACCAAAGAGGTTATATTTCCATGTCCAAAAAACATCCCGTCATTGCCGTGACTGGTTCCTCAGGGGCGGGTACCACCACCGTCAAACATGCCTTCCATGACATTTTCCGGCGCCTGAAAATTGACCCGGTCGTCATTGAAGGCGACAGCTTCCATCGTTACAACCGCAACGAGATGCGCGACGCCATTGCCAAGGCTGCGGCCGATGGTAAAACCATCAGTCATTTTGGCCCGGAAGGCAATGATTTTGAAGCATTGGAGCGCCTGTTCCGCGAGTATGGCGAGAGCGGCCATGGGCAGATGCGCTACTACGTCCACGACGAACCGGAGGCAGAACTGCGGGGTAGCGCACCGGGCACCTTCACCCCCTGGCAGGATATCCCTCTGGGGACCGACCTGCTGTTTTACGAAGGATTACATGGTGGGGTGAAGACGGGCGCTGTCGATGTAACCAATTACGTCGATCTGCTGGTGGGTGTGGTGCCGGTGGTCAATTTGGAGTGGATTCAGAAGATTCACCGTGACAACGCCCAGCGCGGCTACTCGGCCGAGGCGATTGTAGATACCATCCTGCGCCGTATGCCGGACTATATCCACTACATCACCCCGCAGTTCTCCCGTGCGCATATCAATTTCCAGCGTGTACCGCTGGTGGATACCTCCAATCCTTTCATTGCCCGCGACATCCCGACCCCGGACGAAAGCATGGTGGTCATCCGCTTCCGGGATCCCAAGGAAGAGAATTTCCCCACCCTCCTGCAGATGTTGCCGGGTAGTTTTATGTCGCGTTCCAACACCCTGGTGATCCCGGGGACGAAGATGGGCTATGCGATGGAACTCATTCTCGGCCCGCGTATCGAGCGGATGCTGGAGGATATGCATCTCACCATTTAGGGCCGCAGACTTTCTGGCTTTTGAACAATGATCCCGTGGTGGCTGTAGCCGCCGCGGGATTGCTGGTTCTGGCAGGGATATATTGGTGCCCCGAGTTTCCACTAACCACCGGTAATGAACCGATATCCCCTGGAGAAGAAGCCTTGAATGAAAACCATCGGGAGAGGCCATGGTACCGCCAAGCTGCAGAGGTGATCCCCAGGCATGTGTATCTCAAATTTGTCGGAACGACGACGTTTATCAGCATATTTTTCGTTGCTTACTTTTATTTACTCAAAGATCCGGCATACCCGGTAACGGTGATGCCGAGAATCTGGCTGGATCACCTGATCGGCTTTCAGCCACTGTCATTACCTTTCTACCTATCGCTGTGGTTTTATGTTTCCCTTCCCCCGGCATTATTGGCCACGCGGCGCGAACTGGTTGACTATGCCATGAGCATAGCTGGAACCTGCCTTGCGGGGTTGATCATCTTTTACTTCTGGCCCACCGCGGTGCCCGTGGCCCATATTGACTGGGCTCTGTATCCAGATGTGGACTTCCTGAAACACATGGACGCCTCTGGCAATGCCTGCCCTTCGCTACACGTCGCTACAGCGGTTTTTTCGGGTATCTGGCTACATTATTTGCTGCGACGCTTCGGTGCGCCGCTGTGGATAATCCTCTGCAATTGGATTTGGTGTGCGGGCATCTTATATTCCACCCTGGCTCTACGCCAGCATGTGGCCGTAGATGTGCTGGCGGGACTGGTGCTTGGGGTGCTGGCTGCTTACCTGTCGTTGCGGAAGCCGCGGAGCAGAGACGTCTTTTATTGAATGTCTCTCTCCGGCATGGTGCCCGTCAGCCGTCGCGACGTACCCGGATGCTCTGAAAGTGGCGGTAGGTCACCTGTCCGGGTCCGCCGCTCGGTTTACGGTGGACATGGCGGATTTCCGTCCAGTCCACCTCGCCGCTGATGGCGCGGGACTGGCTTTGCTGCAGGGCGATGCGTGCGGTGGCGGCGAGCACCGGCTCGGGCACCGGCGTCTGACTGTTCTCCCGGCGCAACACCACATGGCTGCCGCCTAAATCCTGAATGTGAAACCATAGGTCCCAGGATTTGGCTGTGCGGAAGGTCAGGCGGTCATTCTCCCTGGCATTTTTCCCCCAGAGGATCGTAAAGCCGTCGATGACGGTTTGACTGAATGTGGCATCCTCCGGTTTCCCTTTTTTTGCCGGGTTTCTGGACGTGAGCGACGGGTGGGTTGCCGAACCGTCCACGGACGGTGGCGGTGGCTCGCCACCCGCAAGGCGTTCCAGCAGCTTCTCTGCCTCCTGCAATCGGCTGGTGATTTCCCGCCGTGCGCGCTGACTGCGTTGCGCCTGCTGCATATACCACTGTGCCTGCTGGTGCAGAAACTTGCCCGGTGTTACGGCAATAGTCAGGAGCGCACCTGCTGCGCTGGTGTGGTCTGGGGCGCTGATCCGAGTGTCTGACGCCATCGTGTCAGGCAGGGCGAAGAGGGCGAAGGCCTGGGTACGATACACCTTCGGGTCCTCCCAGCGCGCCATATCCTGGCGCATGTTCCGGATGCGGTGTTGCAGACGTTCCCGCTGCAAGGCGAGGGTCCGTTCCTGTGCCGAGGATGCCGGGTGTGCGGCGGGGAGCGCAAAGCGCAGCGCTTCCTGTGCCGGAATCTCCCGCATCGGTGCCCAGTCGGGTAGGGGCACAGGGTAGAGGACGGGCTGGTCGGCTTCCGCCGAAGACCGCCACCAGGGCGCGCAGGGGTCTGCGCGCTGCAACCAGGCCTCCTGCATGGCCTGCTGCTCGGCCGTGTGCTGCGGGCGATAACGGGGTGCGACGCGGCGCAGCCAGGCGGCGGCACTCGGTAAGGGCTGCGCAAAGGGCAGGCTATCTTCCGGCGGTACATACACCACGCCGGGCAGGAAGCGCGGCGTGGCCTTACCGTCGAGACTGTCCCAGCGCCAAGCCCAGCGAATACGCTGCGCCGCGTCGAGCAGGGCGATATTGCCGCGTCCACCAAAGCATTCGGCGATCAGACTGATCTGGTCCACCCGCTTGCTGATATGAACGCGGCGGCAATCCATGCGCACGATGCGATCCGCCCAGGGCACGCTGATGCGCTGAATGCGAAAACCCGCCAAACGCTGATTGAGCGGACTACTCCAGGTGGTTAAGGCGTCCGACTTATGGAATGCGGTATCCTGCCAGAGCCCCAGGGGTGCGCGCTGCGCGATCAGCACAAGATGCGCTTTGGCGGTGTGCAGATAAATCCCGCCCGGCGCGTCGCCGATGCCCTGGATGGCCTGCTGCGCGAGTTGGCGGTCCAAGCACTGGGCGGCGGCGGCGAGTTGCAAGGTGTCCATCTGTCGAAGCTAAGCCGCGCGCACTGGCAATGGGCTCATGCCTCTTTGCGCGCCTCGATCACCACCGGCTTATCCGTCACCGCGCCCAAGCTGCGCAGCACTCCCATCAGTATTGCCAACGCTGCCGGCGGCTTTTGCAGGCTGGCGTCCAGTACACACTCCGCATGCTCCGGCGCCTCGTAGGGGTCGTCCACACCCGTAAAGCCGGTGATTTCGCCGCGCATGGCCTTGGCATAAAGACCTTTGGGATCGCGCTCGGCACAGACCTCCAACGGGGTGGCCACATGGACTTCGATAAATAGGCCACCCGCTTCTTCCACCAGACGACGCGCATCAGCGCGGGCCTGACGATAGGGCGAAATGGCAGCGACCACCGCAATGCCGCCATGGCGTGCCACCAGACTGGCGACGAAGCCGATGCGGCGGATATTCTCGTCGCGGTCTTCGCGGCTGAAACTCAAACCTTTGGACAGAAAACGCCGCACCACATCGCCATCCAGCAGGGTCACGGCGCGCTCATCATCCGCTTCCAGAGTGCGGGCCAGCATCCCCGCCAAAGTGCTTTTGCCGCTGGCAGACAGTCCGGTAAACCAGATGACCAGTCCGCGCCGGTCCGCACCGCGGTAGGCCTGGCGCAATATCTGAATGACCTCCGGCGGGGAGAACCACTCGGGGATGTCCTCCCGGCTGGCCAGTCGCCGCCGCAACTCCGTACCGGAAATGCCCGCCAGGGCCTCGCCGTTGGCCTCCTCCACCGGCACATAACGGTGCCGGGTGCGGGAATACGCATACTCGGGCAGAAAAATGCCGGCAATACCCATTTCATCGGCGTGCCGGGCAAAAAGCTCCTGTGCCGCAAAGGCCGGGTAGAACAGACCACCCGCCGCTGCGCCAGGGTCGGCATGGCCGCGACCGATGATGAAATGGGTGGCGCCATAATTGCGGCGAATCAGCGCGTGCCAGAGCGCCTCCCGCGGGCCGGCCATACGCATGGCCAAGGGCAGGGGCGAGAGCAGGGCGGTCGCCTGGGGATAATGGCCCAGCACCGCACGATACACGCGCATGCGGTAGGATGCCTCCACATCACCGGGCTTGGTGGGGCCAATGGCCGGATGCAGCAGCAGACGCGCGCCCGCACCCGCCTGTTCCAGCCCCGCCTGAGTCACGGCAATGTGGGCGTGATGGAGAGGGTTGCGGGTCTGAAAGGCGACAACCGGGTGCGTTCCGCTCCAGTGCCTTTGCAGCATGGCCGGGGTCTGATACTCGGGCGGAAATTCGACGGCGGCGGCGCGAGTCAGGGTGTCCGCATCCCAAGCCGACACGCGCCCTGCCACATAGTAGGGGCCGCGCGCCAGCAACTCGGCCACACCCGGATGGCTGGGGTCGGTCGTTCCATACACCGCCGAGGCTTCCAGCAACTTATCTGGACGATAGCAGGCGCTGACGGCAACGGATCCGAGGGGGGTGCCGTCACTGCGCTCCAGCCGCAAAGTATCCCCTGCCGCCAAAGATTGGCCGAGAGCCGCGCCGACATCGAGCACCACGGGAATGGGCCAAAGCGCGCCGTTACCCAGACGCATGTGTTGCAGCACGGACTGCCAGTCCGTTGCATCCAGGTACCCCTCCAATGGGGCAAAAGCGCCGGTCAGCAACAGCTCTAGATCGCAGCGCTGGCGCGCCGTCAGTACATGAACCAATGGAATGGACATGGGGCAGTCCTTACGCGGAGAGCGGAAAGAGCGGCAGGTGCGCCAGGGCGATCACATCCGACCACTGGGTGGCGTCGCCTTCCGTACAAATGGCTGCGACGGCGGCAATCTCCGCCTCGGCCTGCGCCATAAGCGCGCGCATAGCGGTCAGGGTAGAGCCGGTGCTCACCACGTCATCCACCAGCGCCACCCGCCTGCCGCTGATCGCCGCGCGATCCTTGGCATCCAGATACAGGGTTTGGGGCTTACCGGTGGTGATGGACAGGGTCTCCGTGGACAAGGCCTCGCCCATGTAGGACTTGTAGTTCTTGCGTAGGACGATATACGGGCGCCCACTGTGCACCGACAGGGCGTAGGCCAGGGGAATACTCTTGGCCTCCGCAGTGACGATCACATCGTAGGAGATGTCCGCCATGCGCCCGTTCAGCGCATGGGCTGCGGCCTCCGTCAGTTCCGTATCGCCGAGGATGTTGAGGACGGCGATGGCCAGGTCCGACTGCACTTTGAAGAGGGGGAGGTGGCGCTGCACTCCGTTGATGTTGAGGGGGTAGGTGCTGCTGTGGTTATCGGTGTGGGTCATGGATGCTCCTTTTACGCGCATTCTGCCACAGGGGGAGGGGAGGTGGATAGCTTGGGAATATCGTTGCGCCACGGTAGGAGTCCAATGGGTGTGAAATTCATGACCCACCAAAAAGCCGGCCCCGAAGGGCCGGCTTTCTGATACTACAGACGTCGGGTAGTGAGGCTTAGAAGCCGCCCATACCACCCATGCCGCCCATACCGCCACCCATGTCGCCCATATCGCCGCCTGCCTTGTCGTCTTTCTTCGGCAGTTCGGTGACCATGGCTTCCGTGGTGATCATCAGGCCAGCAATGCTGGAGGCCTTCTGCAACGCGGTGCGGGTGACCTTGGTCGGGTCGATGACGCCCATCTCGAACATGTCGCCATATTCGTCGGTAGCAGCGTTGTAGCCGTAGCCGTCTTTACCGTCCACAACCTTGTTCAGCACCACGCTGCCTTCACCGCCAGCATTGGCGACGATCTGACGCAACGGCTCTTCGATGGCGCGACGGATGATGGCCACACCCATGTCCTGGTCGTGGTTGGCGGTCTTGAAGCCTTCCAGTGCATGACGGGCGCGGACCAGCGCCACACCGCCGCCGGGGACGATGCCTTCCTCGACGGCCGCACGGGTAGCATGCAGGGCGTCTTCGACACGGGCCTTCTTTTCCTTCATTTCCATCTCGGAACCGGCACCGACCTTGATGACGGCAACGCCACCGGCCAGCTTGGCCACGCGCTCCTGGAGCTTCTCGCGATCGTAGTCGGAGCTGGCATCTTCCATCTGACGACGGATCTGCTCAACGCGTGCCTTGATCTCGCTCTGCTGACCAGCGCCATCGATCATGGTGGTGTTTTCCTTGTCGATGACAATCTTTTTGGCCTGGCCGAGATCGGCGAGGGTGGTGCTTTCCAGCTTCATGCCGATTTCTTCGGAGACCACGCGGCCGCCGGTCAGGATGGCCATGTCTTCGAGCATCGCCTTGCGACGATCACCAAAGCCCGGGGCCTTGACCGCGGCGACCTTGATGATGCCGCGCATGGTGTTGACGACCAGAGTGGCCAACGCTTCGCCTTCGACATCTTCGGCCACGATCAGCAGCGGACGACTGGACTTGGCGACCTGCTCCAGGATGGGCAGCATGTCGCGGATGGAGGAGATTTTCTTGTCGTGCAGGAGGATATAGGGATTCTCCAGCTCGGCAACCATCTTGTCCTGGTTGTTGACGAAGTAGGGGGACAGGTAACCGCGGTCGAACTGCATACCTTCGACGACGTCCAGTTCGTTGGCGAGGCCGGAACCTTCTTCCACGGTGATGACGCCTTCGTTGCCGACCTTCTCCATGGCTTCGGCAATGATCTTGCCGATGGAGTCGTCAGAGTTGGCGGAGATGGTGCCTACCTGGGCCACTTCCTTCTGGGTCTTGCAGGGCTTGGACTGCTTCTTTAGCTCTTCGACGATGACGATGACCGACTTGTCGATGCCGCGCTTCAGGTCCATGGGGTTCATGCCGGCGATGACGGCCTTGAGGCCTTCGCGGATGATGGCCTGGGCCAGAACGGTGGCGGTGGTGGTGCCGTCACCAGCTTCGTCGGAAGCCTGGGAGGCGACTTCTTTCACCATCTGCGCGCCCATGTTCTCGAACTTGTCAGCCAGTTCGATTTCCTTGGCGACGGAGACGCCGTCCTTGGTAATGGTGGGGGCACCAAAAGACTTGTCGAGCACCACGTTACGGCCCTTGGGACCCAAGGTGACCTTGACGGCATCGGCGAGCACGTTAACGCCACGCAACATCTTCTCGCGGGCATGTTCAGCAAAGGCTACTTGTTTGGCTGGCATAAATACTCCTCAAAATGGGTGAAATGGTTGGGATATTCAGCAATGCTTACTTTTCGATGACCGCCATGATGTCGTCTTCACGCATCACCAGCAGTTCTTCACCTTCGACCTTGATCTCGGTGCCGGCATATTTGGCGAAGAGCACCTGATCACCAGTTTTGACGTCGAGGGCACGCACTTTGCCGTCTTCGAGAATTTTGCCATGGCCGGCAGCGACGATTTCGCCCCGTACCGGTTTTTCTTTGGCGGTGTCGGGAATGATGATCCCACCGGCAGTCTTCTGCTCTTCTTCCAGACGACGAATGACGACGCGATCATGTAAAGGACGCAGTTTCATTGAGCATTTCCTCGTTTTTACAAGTGAATGGATGACTTCATCCTGGGTGTTGTTAGCAGTCACACCCATCGAGTGCTAATCATAGGCGCTGAGAATGTCCTGTCAAGGGGCGGGTGTTACAGGGTACTCAGGAGATGCGGGTCCAGAGGGATTGCAGGCTGCGCAGGAGCGTGGCATCGGCGCCTCGTAGGCGATGATCGACGCCTGGTAAGGGGCGGATGGCCAGTTCTGGCGCATGGGTGCGGGCGGCGAACCGATAGCTGAGGGCGAGGGGCACGGCCTCATCGGCGCTGCCGTGCAGAATCTCCACCGGACAGTGCAGGTGCGGCGGAAAGCGCAGCAGGTCGTAGCGCCAGCTGTCCGCGACCAGATCGAAGCGCATGTGCAACTCACCGAGCCCGTAAGGGTCCTCCCAGCTGCGCAGATTGCTGTCCTCCCAGGCTTGCCTTTCGGCAGCGGGCAAACGCCGGAAAATTTCCTGAATGAAGTTGTAAGCGGGGGCAATGAGCAGCAGGGCGCGGATCTGTTCCGGCCATCGGGTGGCGGCGATGGTGCCCAGCCATCCGCCCATGCTGGAACCTACCAGCAGCACCGGGCGATCCTGCAGCATATGATGTAGAATCAACCGGAGGTCGGCCAGGTACCGGGACAGGGTCAGCGCCTGGAATGGTCCATCGGAGCGACCGACGCCACGTGGATCAAAGCGTACCCAGGACCAGCCTTGCGCCTGCGCGTTGCGGGCGAGGATCTGCGATTTGGTGCCTTCCATATGGGAGGCGAAGCCAGGAAGGAAGATGCCGACGGGGTCGGTATGGGTTTCGTGAATGAGTCCGCAGACGCGGTCGCCATTGGGGTGAACCAGAGTAAAAGCTCTTTCGGCCGACGAGGACACAGGCTGCTCCATGTAAAAAAGGGCAACCCGGAGTCGCCCTAAAACCACAAAGGAGAAAAGAAACATGCGCTCGCAACCAGCTACTGGCTGCAAGCGGAATATTAGCAAAATGCGGAAGGGCTGGCAAGTTACATTCCGACCGGTCGGATAAAAAGAAAGGGCGGAACCAAACGGCCCGCCCAAAACCACCAAAGGAGGAAGAAACATGCGCTCGCAACTATCACAGCCGCTTGCAAAGGATTAGAGAACAGGGGCAGCAGAAAGTTCCATGCGTCTGTGATTTCTTTCCCGGACCCCGTATCCTCGGTGTGGTGGCGTAGGTCCTGCGGTCTTCAGGAACGAATCGGCTGTGGAACCTGTCTCTATGGGTGAGGAAAAAATGGCGAGGAGCGACGTGGGTATGAGAGCCGGAAACGGGAGAAGGGCCGGTTGGGCCATGGGTGTCCAGTTGTGGAGCGGAATTTGCGGTGTCCTGCTGTTGTCCTGGCTGTCTCTCGGCTATGCCGGTACGTTCCTGACGCCGGATCAGGCATTTCATTTTGAAGCGCGGCTGAGTGGCCGACACCAGTTGCAACTGCACTGGGATGTGGCGCAGGGATACCACCTGTACCGCGACCGGATCAAGTTCTCCGTGACGCCGGACAATGTGCTGCTAGGGCACTATACATTGCCCGCAGGGGTGGAGCTGAACGACCCGGTTTTCGGCAAAACACGGGTATTGGAAGGGAAAAATACCCTCACGGTACCTTTTACCGTCCAGGGAACCGCCCCTGCTTTCATTGAACTGAAATCCACCTATCAGGGCTGTGCCAATGCGGGTGTCTGCTACCCGGAGCAGGTCAAGACGATCACACTGGCCTTGACCCAGCAGGCCGTGGCGCCCCCGGCGACTGCGCCTGTCGCGCCCCCGCCGGGGGCGGCTGTCCCGGCTGCGGCGGTCAGCCCCGTGAATGATGCCGGGGCGCTGGCAGGGGCTTTGCGTGACAGCTTCTGGCTCACCTTGGGTCTCTTTTTCATCTCCGGACTGGGCCTGGCCTTTACGCCCTGTATTTTTCCCATGATTCCTATCCTCTCCGCCCTGATCGTCGGTAAGGAGGCAGGGCGTGGCTCGCAACGGTCACGCGCCCTGGGACTTTCTGTCGCCTATGTGCTGGGAATGTCACTGACCTACAGTATTGCCGGGGTGCTGGCGGCGGTGAGCGGCGCCTATCTGCAGGCGGCCTTCCAGAGTCCCTGGGTGCTGGGGGCTTTTGCCTTTGTTTTTGTGCTGCTGGCGCTGTCCATGTTCGATTTTTACGAGCTGCAAATGCCGAGTGGCATTCAGACACGTCTGGCCGGTATGGGACGGGGCGGGCACCTGTTCAGTACCTTTGTCATGGGGATACTGTCGGCGCTGATCATCGGGCCCTGCGTGGCAGCCCCCCTGGCAGGCGGGCTGCTCTTCATTTCCCAGACGGGAGATGTTTTTCTTGGTGGGTTGTCACTTTTCGCCCTGAGCCTGGGGATGGGCGTGCCCTTGCTGATCATCGGCACTTCCGCCGGGCATTTTCTACCGCGGGCTGGTGCCTGGATGAATGCCGTTAAGGCGGTTTTCGGTGTAGTGCTGCTGGGCGTCGCCATCTGGTTGCTGACACGAGTTCTGCCGGGGTCCGTCAGCTTGGCCTTATGGGCAGCGCTGGCGGTCATCAGTGCCATCTATCTCGGGGCTTTGGATGCAATCCCGGCGGGTGCTTCGGGCTGGCGTCGTTTCTGGAAAGGCCTCGGAGTGCTCATGCTGGTATACGGCCTGGTCATGGGTGTGGGGGCGCTGGGTGGCGCCAGCGATCCCCTGCAACCCCTGGCAAGCTATACGGCGGCGGCGGTGCCGCCTGAAAACCGGGCCGAGGCCCTGCATTTTACTACCGTGAAAACCCCCGAGGCCCTGCAGACCGCACTGGGGCAGGCCAAGGGCAGACCGGTGCTGGTGGATTACTGGGCAAGCTGGTGCGTGGAATGTCTGCGCATGGATAAAGTCACGTTTGCCGATCCGCAGGTGGCGGCCGCCCTACGGAAGCGGCTGCTGATCCGCGTGGATGTGACTCAGGACGACGCCGCCAGTCGCGCCCTCCTGAAGCGTTACAACCTGGTGGGCCCCCCGGCTTTCATCGCTGTAGCCGCAGATGGCAGGACGACAGCACAGCAGGAGGGATATCTGGGGCCGGAGGCGTTTATGGGGTGGTTGCACAAATCCTAGAGAAGCCAGCGCGGGTTTTTCAGTGCCCGGCCGCCTGCTTCAGCGGCCCGCCCTTCAGCACATAAAGCGTTCCGCAATACGGGCAGCGGACCTCCCCGGTCTCTTCGATTTTGAGGAAAACGCGGGGATGCCCGTCCCAGCGGCTCATGCCGGGCGTGGGACAGCAGAGGGGGAGATCTTTGGCTTCGATCTCTGTGTAGTTCTGGTCACAGCACTTGCCGGGGCTGGTCATACGGTCAGCCTACGTGGTGCAACCATTCCGGGTGGTCCTCACGGCGCCCGGCAACGGTGTCGAAATAGCGACTTTGCAGCATTCCTGTGATCGGGCCGCGACACCCTTCGCCAATGACCCGACTATCGATTTCGCGGATGGGGGTGACTTCGGCAGCGGTACCTGTAAAGAAAGCTTCGTCGGCAATGTAGAATTCATCACGGGTCAATTGCTTCTCGACGACGGGAATGCCGGCATCGCGGGCAAAACGCAGGATGGTGTCGCGGGTGATGCCTTCGAGGGCGCTGGTCAGCGTTGGCGTATAAAGAATGCCGTTACGAACCATGAAAACATTTTCACCGGAACCTTCAGACACATAACCCTCGCGGTCCAGTAACAGGGCCTCGTCGTAGCCGCAGGAGGCCGCCTCACGCTGGGCCAGCATGGAGTTCATGTAGTTGCCGGTGGCCTTGGCCTTGCACAGATGTATGTTGACGTGGTGGCGGCTGAAGGAACTCACCTTGACGCGGATGCCCTTTTCCAGTGCCTCCTGGCCCAGATAGCTGCCCCAGCTCCAGGCGGCAATGAGCACATGGACCTTGAGCCCCTTGGCGGACAAGCCCATACCTTCGGCGCCATAGAAGAACAGGGGGCGGATATAGGCGGATTCCAGATGATTGACGCGGATGACTTCCTTGGTGGCGTCGTTGATCTGGTCCTGGGTGAAAGGGGTATCCATCTGCAAAATCTTGGCGCTGTTAAAGAGACGGTTGGTGTGCTCCGGCAGGCGGAAAATAGCCGTACCCTGCGGCGTGGCATAGGCACGTTCCCCTTCGAAACAGCCCATGCCGTAGTGCAGGCTGTGAGTAAGACCGTGCACGGTCGCCTCCCGCCAAGGGACCATCTTGCCGTCAAACCAGATAAAACCGTCGCGTTCCGCCATGGACATCGTCACATCTCCTTAATCGGTATAACTGCCAATGAGTTCCTGCCAAATCTTCCGCACCCCGTGCGCGGCGGCTTGCAGCGTATCCCAGTCAGGGATTTCCGCGGCACGGACGATGGGATCCTGTAAGCCCAGCCAGCGTCGGTTTTCCATCTCTCGGTACAGATGCCAGGCCTGCCCGAGGACAACACCCTGCTCCGTGCTCCAGGTGCCGACGCGGGTCAGTGCGGCTATGCCAGCGGCAGTCCCAGTACCTTGGCACAGGACGGGCTGCTGCGAGCAGACCCCTAGCATAGCAAATTGTACGAGAAACTCGATATCCGTGAGGCCGCCGGGGCTGAGTTTCAGATGAAAGGTGTCCCGGGCGATGCTTTTGCTCTGGTAAATGCGCTGCCGCATGCTGCGAATATCTTCTCTCAGTCGCCGGGGGTCGCGTGGCCGGCCAAGGATTTCTGTGCGCAGGGCGGCGAAACGGGCGCCGAGCTCGGCATCCCCTGCGACCCATCGGGCGCGGGTGAGGGCCTGATGTTCCCAGGTCCAGGCCGATTCGCGCTGATAGCGGCCGAACGCATCCAGAGTGGTAACCAGAGGGCCGGACTGACCGCTGGGGCGCAGGCGCATGTCGATTTGATAGAGCAATCCGGCGCGGGTGAGGGTACTGAGGATGTGGATGAGTCTTTGTCCGAGGCGGGCGAACCAAGTGGGGGCCGGGATCGGGGCAGGACCATCACTTTCGGCGTCAATGGGCGCATCGTAAAGATAGACGAGGTCGAGGTCGGAGGCGAAACCCATTTCTTGGCCACCGAGCTTTCCGAAGGCGATGACCGTGAAGAGGGCCACTTGGCCGTTGCCGGTGCGCACCTTGCCGTGGCGGCGCTGCATCTCTGCTTCGGCCCAGCCCAGCGCGGTTTGCAGGGTAAGCCGGGCGAGCTCGCTGAGTTGGGGTAGCAAGGTTTCCACGGGCATCTGCTTTGTCCAGAAGGCGGCGGCGAGACGCAGCGCTTCCGCATTTTTGAAGCGGCGCAGGGCATCCATGCGCTCTTCCATATCTGCCGCGAGCTGTAATTGAGCCGCGAGGGTTTGTGGCCAGTGCTCAGGACTGACGGGCGTATCGCTGAGCACGTCATCCAGCAGGATGGGGAAGCGTGCCAGTTCCTGTGCCAGCCAGGGACTTTGCAGTAACCGGGCGATACGGACGAGATAGGGCGGGTTCTCGGCGAGCAGCGCGAGATAGTTGGCACGCCCGAGAATGGCCTCGATGAGGGTCAGGAAGCGCTGTAACAAGGCGTCGGTGTCTGGCTGTGTGCTGCACAGGTCGAGGATCAGAGGGAGTAGGCGGTTGAGACGTTGCCGTCCTTCCGTGGAGAGACGGCTGGCCACGTCGCGGCTGTGGGCAAAGCGCCAGAGGCGCGTCCACGCGGTTTCCGGGGCGGCAAAGTGCAGGACTTGGAGCAGGTCGCCGGGCGCCGCTTCCATGGCACCGGTCTGGGCGAGTTGCCAGAGCCGGTTGGCGTTGTCCTCTGCGGGCGAATGCGGTGTGGGCTTCAGCGCCAGAGTGCGCTGGAAGATCGTATGGGTCTGCAAGCGGAGTTCGTCCAGGGCCGCACGCAGGGCTGTCGCATCCATAAAACCCATGGCGCAGGCCAGACGCTGCCATTCCGTTTCGCTTTTTGGTAATTGCTGGGTCTGCTGATCATCGGCCATTTGCAGGCAGTGTTCGACGTTACGCAGGAAAAGATAGGCGTGGCGGAGCCGGCCGATATCGTCTGCGGGCAGGAGCTCGGCATGGGCGATGGCCGCGAGGGTATCCAGGGTGTTGGTGCTGCGCAGGGCAGGCTGACGGCCACCGTGGATGATTTGCAGTGACTGGCAGACAAACTCGATTTCGCGGATGCCGCCCCGGCCTTTTTTGATGTCATTGCCGCTGCCAGCCTGTTCCGCATCCATGAGGGCTTTGACTTCCCGCAGGCCGGTGAGGGCGGTGTAGTCCAGGTAGCGGCGATAGACAAAGGGCTGCAGGGTGTCGAGGAGGGATTGGCCAAAGGCGATGTCGCCCGCGACGGGGCGCGCCTTGATGAACGCGTAGCGCTCCCAGCCGCGGCCATGCACCTGATAGTATTGCTCCATGGCCGCGGCGGAGATGCAGAGTGGGCCGGCATCGCCGAAGGGGCGCAGGCGCATGTCGACGCGGAAACAGAAGCCGTCAGCGGTGCGCTGGTCGAGGGCCTGAATCAGCCAGCGGCCGAGGCGCAGGAAGTACTCGCTGTTGTCGATGGTGCCGGGGCTGTCTGTCTCGCCGCCTTCGCCATAGCAGAAAATGAGGTCGATGTCAGAGGAAAGATTGAGCTCGCGCCCGCCCAGTTTGCCCATGCCGAGGATGGTGAAAGGCACTTCCAGACCGTTTTGGTTGCGGGGGATGCCATGGCGTTGGCGCAGTGTCTGCACACCGTAATCGTAGGCGTGCTGCAGGCAGGTTTCGGCCAGCGCGCTGAGGGCGGCTACCGTTTCCGGGTAATGCTCTCCGGGTTGACGATCCTGCCAGATGATTTCCACCATGCGCGCATTGCGGTACTCCCGCAGTCCGGCGAGGAAGGCATCGACCGGGACCGCTCCGACGGGCATAAGGGCGTGTCCTTCCCGCCGCGCGAGGTGCAGCAACCAGTCCGGATGGCGCTGCAGAAGGTGCCGTGCAAAGGTGCTGACGCAGGCTACATGCACCAGATGTTGGGCAAAAGAAGGACCAAGGCGGACGATCTCGGCCTGTTCTTCCCCGGAAAGAGCGGGCCAGATCGCAGCAAATGATGCGGCGATGGCCCCCGCTTCCATGGGGGATTGGCTGATGGCCTGTAGGATCTCTGCGGGTAAATCGGACGCCGGCATGCCGCGCTCCCTCCGGAGGGGTCTCTCGCTCTGTAAATGGGGAGTGTAACTCATCCCCGTTTCGCAATCCGCATAGGGCGATGCGATGTTTTTGTGCTAGGATTTTGCCCAATATCGTGGGAGTGTGGCGCCTGATGGTAACACAGCAGAAAATATCGTAGCAGGGAGCATGTTCATTACCTCATGGTTGTTTACCGGCGTTGACCGGACGGATTGACTGATGCTCCGGATTCTCGGGAGGGGCGTGTCTTGTCGCGTTTGCGCCTGATCCTTGCCGGTCTCCGCCGTTTCGGCGGTTGGCTGCTGGCCGTTGTGCCGACGCTGCTGGTATTGCTGGCGGGGGCTTTTTATCTCCTGGTGGTTCCCCGGCTTGACCTTCTGCGGCCCTACGTTTCACGGTCTTTGTCGCAGTCTTTGGGGGCGCCGGTGTTGGTACAGGGCATGCACCTGGGCTGGAATTGGGGACCATCGCTGGAACTCGCGACGTTGCGGGTGGGTACGCCGTCCCGGCCCGAACTGACGCTGCAAGGGGTGCATCTGCGCCTTTTCGCCTTGCCCCTGCTATGGGGGGACTGGGTAGCCCAGTATTTTAGCGTGGCAGACGGGGTGGTGTCTGTCGTTCAAACGGCCGACGGCTGGCGGGTGGCCGGGCAGAAGTCAGGGCCCAGTGGAAGGGCGCTGCCACTGGATCTGAACTGGGCACAGGTGGATGTGCGACACCTGACCGTGCAATGGCGCTCCCAGCCTCAGGCCAAACCTGTTCCCCTGCATGTACAGTGGCAGAGCAGTGGCGGTTTGCGCCCGCAGATGCAGGTGCAGGTGCGCTGGTCACCCCAGGGTCTATTGCGTTACACCGGCGCAATGCGCGGCATCTTCACGCGTCCGGGGCGCTCCTCGGGCAGCGGTAAGTGGGTGTTGGAGTCGTTGCCTTTGTCCTGGCTCCATCCATTGGATACGCATCTGCCGGCGTTGACCGGAAGCATGAGCAGCCAGGGGTATCTGCAGTGGCGTTATGGAGTGCCACGCCTGGCCAGCGGGCAATTTGTCCTGCACGACGCCGGGCTAAACGCCAGACAGTGGACACAAATCCATGGCCGTTTGCACTGGAATGGGACGGCTTCCTCCGGAACATTGCAGCTTGCCGACGTGACAGGACTTGCTGTACAGCCCCTGGCCGCGCGATTGGGGCTCGACTGGCGCCGTCGCCTGCAATGGCAGATAGAGGCGCCGCTGCTTCCCGCAGCACTCCTCTGGAGCGTGCCCGAGACGGCCCTGCCCGTCCCTTTGCGCTGGATACCCCGGCAACAGTGGCAGGGTAGCTTGCGCAACCTGTACTTTCGCTCCCGCGGTGCTGGACACCAGGCTGCCGCCTGGCAGCTTCAGGCGGTACTGCGTGACATCGCCGTCTCGCCCCATGGAAACTGGTTTGGCGTGCAGGGTCTCAGCGGCGACGTCAGCCTTCGTCCAGAAGCTTTGCAGTTTCATCTCGCGAGTCGGCAGTTCACCCTGGACTGGCCGCAACGTTTCGCGGCACCGCTGCGCCTGCGTGAAGTGTCCGCCCGAATCGTTGCCCAGAAAGCCGGTATCGACTGGTCGATTCGGGCCGATCCCATCGTGTTACAGGGGCCAGGTCACCTGCATGCCAGTGTGGCGCTGCAAGGTCGGGAACTACGCCTGAGAGCCCGGCTCGACGATATGCCGGCGACGGCGATAGCCGATTTCGTACCCCGGACCGGCATCAGCCCGGCCCTGCGCCACTGGCTGTTGCAGGCCTTCCAGGCGGGATCCGTGCAGCATGCCGATCTGCAATGGCAGGGGCCATGGAACCACCTGCCGCGCCAGGCGCCGGGTGAGCATTTTTCCCTGCGCGCTGATTTTTGCCACGTCACGCTGCATTATGCCCCGCACTGGCCGGTGGCATCGCAGATGAACGCACAACTCCTCTGGCGGGGAGACCATCTTTCCGTCCGGAGCCGCCAGGGTGACATTTTCGGGGTGCCGGTGGCTTCCGCCAGTGCCGATCTGGACCATCTGTTCGCGCCGCATACCTCGCCGTTGCAGATCACGGTGAATACGCCGGTGACGCTCGAAAAAGTGCTGCCTTTTTTGCGGGCAACCCCCGTACTGGAAGGCAAGTCCGTGGCGGATATCCCCCTGCACCTGACGGGTCAGGGGCAACTGCAATTAGCCCTCAGCATCCCTTTCGGGCCGGAAAAGACTGCGGTGAATGGTCGGGTCGATGTCCATGACATGGGGATCGGCTGGGACGCCTGGCAGGCCACGGGTATGCAGGGGCCGGTTTATTTCCAGCGGGACAACATTCAGGCCGGTGCGCTGAAAGGCATTTTTGCCGGTGGCCCGGTACAGGCGAGTTTGCGGGCCAGTCAACTGGAAACCGCGCCGCGGCTGGATTTTTCGCTGCAGGGTGCATTGCAGGCGGTGGATCTGCCCGTGCCGCAGCGCTGGCGTACGGCTTTCCGCGGTGCTGTGCCATATCAAGGTAGTGGTACGTTGCTGAACAACGAGTTACATTTTAAGGGTGGTGCGGATTTGCGCCAGACCCGCAGTGCCTTGCCGCAGCCTTTGAGCTGGGCATCGGGCAAGGGCGGAAACCTGACCTTGCAGGGTCAGGGCGATGTGACCCGTCATCTGCAGGCCGATTTGAGGCTGCCGGTGGGGTCTGCCGTCCTGGCCTGGCAGCGGGGGCCATCGGTCTGGCGATGGCAGGCAGGAGCCGCACGCCTGGGTGGGGGAACCACCCCGTCGCTGCCCAAGACCGGATTTTCCCTTCGGGGCGTTGGCAACAGCTTCGCGGTATGGCCGTGGCTGAGTCTGCTGAAGAGTGAAGGGGATCGTGGTACATGGCCGGCAATCCGCTTCGACCTGCATTGGCGGCACCTGCTGCTTTTTGAACAGGATTGGCCGGATGTGCGGATGCGCGGTCAGGTGGCGGCGGAAAAGCTGCATCTGCAATTGACCGGTCCCCAGGTGGCGGGTGCCCTGCAATATACGCGCGCGGTACCGCCGATGGATCCTGCGCAATTGCGCCTGGACATCCAGAAATTAAGCATCGCGGCGCCTTCATCTCCTCAGGTTCCGCCCTCCGGTCTTCCGCAGACGCTGGGGGGAGCAACCGGCAGCCCGCTGGCGCTCCACGCTCATATCGCCCAACTCGATTGGCATGGCCACAAGGTGCGGGACGTGCTGCTGGATGCCGGGCGATCGGCGACGGGCTGGAAGATCGCCATGATCAAAGGCGACTGGGCAGGCAGTCAATGGGATTTCAAGGGATCGTGGCAGGGCGCCGGGGCAGGTCAGTCGGCCTTTCAGGGGAATATCCGCAGCGACAATATTGCCCCCGTTCTGCAGGATATCGGTATGGAGACCCTGGACTACGGCCGCGCCGATTATGCGGGACAACTGTCCTGGCCGGGTGCGCCCTGGGATTTTTCGGTGGCGCGCGTCAGCGGCAACATCCAGTCAAAGCTGTGGAATGGTCGCCTCCGGAAACTGGGTACAGATATTTCCTGGCTCGTATTCCTCAATCCCACCACATTGTTCAAAGACGTGATCACCTTTGATTATCGCCCGCTCTTTGGCAGAGGACTGTTCTTTTCAAAGCTTTTTGCCGATTTCCAGTTACAGGACGGTGTCGCCCGTACCCGCAATATGCTTCTTCAGTCCAGCGCTCTGGAAATGACGGGGCGCGGCGCCATCGATCTGGCGCATCAGTCCCTGGATATGGAACTGCAGGTCTATCCGCTGCAGAGTTTCGACCTGCTCTTCGGGCGTTTTCCCATACTGGGCCCCGCCCTCTTTGGGAAATCGGGCAAGGTGTTAGAATGGCATTATCAGGTTGACGGACCCTGGGGGCACCCCGAGGTGCGTGAGGTGCATGCACCGGCCACGGCCGGGAAGGACTGAGACCATGAAGGTGCGGGTTGCCGTAGTGCAGATGGTGTCCTCGGACGTAGTGGCGGATAACCTCGCCCGCGCTGGATCCCTGCTGGGGCAGGCGGCTGCGGGAGGCGCGGAGCTGGTACTCCTGCCCGAAAATTTTGCCCTGATGGGGCGCGATGAAGAGGCCAAACTAGCCATCATGGAGAGGGATGGGGATGGCCCGATCCAGTCCTGGCTCGCGGCACAGGCACAGCGCCTGGGCTTATGGCTGGTGGGGGGCAGTATGCCTCTGGCCGCCGCTGACGGACGCTGTTATGCCGCCTGTCTGGTTTTCGACCCGACCGGACAACGCCAGGCACGTTATGACAAGATGCACCTCTTTGACGTCGATCTGCCGGGTGGCGAAAGTTACCGGGAGTCTCGTACCATCGCTCCCGGCAGCAGTCCGGTGGCCGTGGCCACGCCCTGGGGGCGGCTGGGCCTCTCCATTTGCTATGACCTGCGTTTCCCGGAGTTGTACCGCAGCTACGCTGGGGCCGAACTGCTCGTCGTCCCCAGCGCCTTTACCAGGCAGACCGGTGCGGCGCACTGGGAGTGTCTGCTGCGGACCCGCGCCATCGAGAACCAGGCGTATGTGCTTGCCGCCGACCAGGGTGGTTTGCACGAGAACGGTCGCCAGACCTTTGGCGGCAGTATGATTGTCGATCCCTGGGGTCAGGTCCTGGCCCGTCTGGATCAGGGCGAGGGGGTCGCGCTGGCCCAGGCGGACGGAGAATTTTTGCAGCGCTGCCGCAGTAATTTGCCCGCCCTGAGGCACGCCCGTCCGGCATTGTACGGCGCCTGACAGGCAATGCCCGCGTAACCCTGTTGTAAGGGTGACAGGATCCACCGCAGCACCGTGCGCCCTGTTTTGCCCTTGGCAAACAGACCAGCTTGCCAATTTGAGCGTCTTCAAACCCCATCCGCTGCAAAGACCACGTATGGCTGGGCGGGCTTTATACCTGTCTGGGGAGCACCCATGCTATCCTCCCGGGCTTTACGGGCGGTGGCGATTGCCCGAGGATGGGTAAAATTTGCGGTAAGCGGGAGTTGGCAGATGAGGAGTGTATGAATGCTGAACAGGACTTCTTTGGAGATGGTGCATGAAGCAGTTTAACGGCGCATTCTTTCGTGACCTGTGGCGGATGGTCAAGCCTTACTGGTGGCACTCCGAGGAGCGCTGGGTGGCGCGCGGGGTCTTTGCCTTCATCATTCTCCTCAATCTGTTCATGGTGTTTATTTCTTATCGCATCACGGAGTGGTACGCGGTGTTCTGGAACGCCCTGCAGCGCTTTGCAGTGAACGCCGCCTGGCACCAGATGCTGATCTTTCTGGGGCTGGCCACTCTCTATATCATCGCCGCGGTCTCCCAGACCTTTTTTACCCAGATGCTGGAGATTCGCTGGCGACGCTGGCTGACGCGGCATTATCTGGATTCCTGGCTCGCCAAAAGTACCTTTTACCATATGCAGGTGCTGGGCGATGGTACCGATAACCCGGATCAGCGTATCAGCGAGGATCTGGCCAGTTTCACCGGGCAGACACTCAACATCGTGATAGGCCTGCTCAGTTCCGCCACGACCCTCGCCGCCTTTGTGTTCATGCTTTGGAATTTGTCGGCCATGATCACCATTCCCTGGCAGGGGAGTGTCTATACCATCCCCGGTTATCTGGTCTGGGCGGCACTCATTTATTCGGTGTTCGGCACCATCCTCACCGCCCTCATCGGGCGGCCGCTGATCAGTCTGAACTTCAACCAGGAGCGTTATCAGGCGGATTTCCGTTTTAGTATGATGCGCCTGCGGGAGAATAGTGAAAGCATTGCCCTGTATGGCGGGGAAGCGGAGGAGCGTCACCACTTTCTGCAGCGGTTCGCCAACGTCTATGCCAACTACTGGCGGATTATCTGGCGGTCCATGCGTCTCAACTGGTGGGTGTCCGGCTATGGTCAGGTAGCGATCATTTTCCCGATTCTGGTGAGCCTGCCCGCCTATTTTGTCAATAAAGCCATCGGCATCGGTGGCTTGCAGCAGATTGCCTCGGCTTTTGCCCAGGTGCAGGGCGCGCTGTCTTTCATCGTCAGCAGTTATGGCGGCCTCGCCAACTGGCACGCGGTCGTCGATCGTTTGCGTTTTTTTGAACAATCGATGGACGAGGTGCGGGTCATCCGGGAGACCCATTACCAGATCGAGCACAAGGATGGTCCGCGGCTCATTGTGCAGGCCCTCAATGTGCGCCTGCCCGATGGCCGGGAATTGATTCATCACCTGGATCTGGATGTGCGCCGCGGTGAGCGCCTGCTGATCATGGGTCCGTCAGGCGGAGGCAAAAGCACACTGATACGCGCTCTGGCCGGTATCTGGCCTTTTGGTGAGGGGGAGGTGGAACTGCCCCGAAGCGACCGCCCGCTCTTCCTGCCGCAGAAGCCGTATCTGCCCCTGGGTACTTTGCGCGATGTACTGGTCTATCCCTTCGGGGTGCCCGGCGTCGAAGACGCCCGCCTGCAGCAGGTGCTCCATCTGGTCGGCATGGAGGCGTTGGCCGACAAACTGGATGACGCCCGTTTGTGGTCTCATGTATTATCTCTAGGGGAGCAGCAGCGTCTGGCCTTTGCCCGTATTCTATTGCAAAAGCCGCAGTGGGTGTTTTTGGACGAGGCCAGTTCGGCACTGGATGAACCTGCCGAGGACGCGCTCTACCACATGCTTGTCGAGGAACTGCCGGAAACCGCCATCATCAGTGTCGGTCACCGCTCCAGCCTGTTGCGGTATCATGAGCATTGCCTGCATCTGCTGGGTGACGGATCCTGGCGTCTGGAGGCCGTCGTCCATCCCGTTCCCGGGGGGCAGCAGCCGGCACTGGCCTGAAGATTCGAAAGGAGACCCAACATGGCTATGACCGCCAAAGAATTACCCATCGGGAGCAAACTGCCCGAATTTTGTCTGCCCGTCGGTGGCCAGGCGGGGCAGTGGTGCAGTGTGCAGGCGCAGGGCAAGCCCCTGCTGGTACTTTTTATCTGTAATCACTGTCCCTATGTGATCCACATCAGTAAACGCCTGGGTGAGCTGACGCGACAATGGCAGCAGCAGGGTGTGCAGGTGGTGGGTATCAACAGCAACGATGCCCGCACCTATCCGGAAGATGCGCCGGAAAAAATGCCCATCGAAGCCCGGCGTGCCGGGTACCATTTCCCCTATTTATTTGATGCAGAACAAGAGATTGCCAAGGCTTTTAATGCGGTGTGCACGCCGGATCTTTTTCTTTTTGATACTGCGGGCGGGTTGTTCTACCACGGTCAGTTCGATGCGAGTCGTCCCAGGAATGATCTGCCGGTGACCGGTGAAGACCTGTCTGCAGCCGTGGCTGCAGTGCTGGCAGGTGCCCAGCCCCCGGCCGAAGTGCTGCCCAGCATGGGCTGCAGTATCAAGTGGCGGCCGGGCAATGAGCCGGAGGGCTGGGTATGAGTTGGACACCGGCCTCGCGCTAATCAGTGAAGAATGGTCTGTAGCAAGCTGCCGGGCGTTTCCTGCCGCTTTGCGGCAAAGTGGTTAAGCCTGTGGCTTTGGCGCTGCCGGCGTAAACGCAGCAGGCGCTTTTGCAGCTCGCGTTTGATGCGCTGCCGCTCGTGGCCAGCCATAAAGGATGTATAACTCGGGAAGCTGCGTACCCGGCGTAAGGCGGCCAGAAGATTGGCGGTGCTGTCCATGTCTGTCTCCATTGCGTTCCGGTGATGAATACGAATGGAGAAAGCAATAGTTGTGCCACAAAAATAATCTATTAAAAACAAGGTGACGGCGTTCTTGCGCGGGTCGCCGGAATAAAAATCTGTCTCGTTTGGACGACAATGCCCCGTAGCGGACGTATCAGGGCACGGGTATGTTCTCTGGCAGCGTTGTTTTTGCTGCCCTAATCCTTGTTGCAAAAAGTCTCCATGATGGTTTGCCGCTGCTCTGGATCAGTGCCGCCGGAAAGCATCGAGGACCAGTATCACGGCACCGATGGAGATGGCGCTGTCGGCGATGTTGAAGTAGGGCCAGTAGAGGCTGCCCCAGTGGGCGCCAATAAAATCGATCACATAGCCGAGGCGGATCCGGTCGATCAGGTTGCCGACCGCACCGCCGAGAATCAGGGCAAGGGATATGGCGGTCCAGGTGGCGCCGGGCTTGAGCCGACGCAGGATGGCGACGATGACCACCACCACCAGCAGGGCGACGCCGATGAGCAACCAGCGTTGCCAGCCCCCAGCCCCCGCCAGAAAACTGAAAGCGGCACCGGTGTTGTGTACGAGACGAAAATTGAGCAGCCCCGGAATGATGACAAGGCCCTGCCCCACCCGCCAGATGTGGCTCAGCCAGAGTTTGACGCCCTGATCCAGCAGGATGACCCCGAACGATAACCATAAATAGCGCAGCATCAGCAGAACTCCCGTGTTTCTCCGGGTAAGGAGAGATTCTCCACACAGCGGCCGCAAATGTCCGGATGCCCTGGATGGAGACCGATGTCCGGGCGGCGGTGCCAGCAGCGTGCGCACTTCTGGCCATCACTGGGCCGGACCTGTATGGCGATGCCCGGAAGCGCATCGTCGCAACCCTCCTGACGCTCTTCGTAGGGGCGCAGGGCACACGCGGAGCTCAGCAGGAAAAAGCGCAGTTCCTCACCGAGTGGTGCAAGAAACTCATGCCATTCGCTGTTGGCGTAGAGGGCGATTTCTGCATCCAGGCCCGAGCCAATCTTTTTTCCCTGACGCAGGGGTTCCAGTGCGGCGTTGACGGCGTCCCGCAACTGACCGAGCCGTTCCCAGCGTCCCATCAGGACTTCACTGTCGGCAGGCAGGGGTATTTCCGGATATTGCGCAAAAAACACGCTGGAGAACGGGCGATTGCCCATCCCGTCCCAGATTTCTTCAGCCGTGAAGCTCAGGACCGGGGCCATCCATACCACCATGGCTTCGAGCATCTGCCAGAGCACCGTCTGCGCCGAACGCCGCACCCGCGAGGCTGCGGGGGTGGTGTAGAGGCGATCTTTCAGCACATCCAGATAGAGTCCCCCCAGCTCCACCGAGCAAAAGTGGTGCAGACGCTGCTGGACGCGGAGGAATTGATATTCGCCGTAGGCAGCACGAATTTCTTCCTGCAGGAGCGCGGTACGGGCCAGCATCCAGCGGTCCATTTCCAGCAGATCCGCCGTGGGCAGGGCGTCGGTGTCCGGATTGAAGTCATGGGTGTTGCCCAGCATATAGCGGGCCGTATTACGGATGCGCCGGTAGCTGTCGCCCAGTTGCTGGAGGATGGTGTCGGAGATGGGGATCTCGCTGCGGTAGTCCTCCGATGCCACCCAGAGCCGCAGGATGTCCGCGCCGTAACGGTCGATGATCGTCTGTGGGGCGATGACGTTGCCGACGGACTTGCTCATCTTCCGGCCTTCGCCATCGACGGTGAAGCCGTGGGTCAGCACCGCCCGGTAGGGCGCCCTTCCTCGGCTGGCGACGGATTCCAGCAGGGAAGACTGGAACCAGCCGCGATGCTGATCGGAGCCTTCCAGATAAAGGTCGGCCGGGCTGTGCAACTCAGGCCTCTGCTCCAGTACAAAGGCGTGGGTGCAGCCGGAGTCGAACCAGACGTCGAGAATGTCCGTGACCTTGTGAAAGTGATCGTGGCCGCAACCGCTGCAGTGCGCATCCGCAGGCAGAAAATCACCGTCCGGGTGGTTGAACCAGGCATCGACCCCACCCGTTTCCACCGCACGGGCGATACGTTCGAAGGTGTCGGCATCGCGTAGGGGCTCGCCGCACCGGGTACAGGAAAAGATCGCGACGGGCACGCCCCAGGCCCTTTGCCGGGAGATGCACCAGTCCGGACGCTGGTTGACCATGCTGGTGATGCGGTCTTTGCCCCAGTCGGGAATCCACCGGGTGGCGTCGATGGCGTCGATGGCCTTCTCACGCAGGTCATTGGCGCCCATGCTGATAAACCACTGCGGGGTAGCGCGGAAGAGTAGCGGTGTCTTGTGGCGCCAGCAATGGGGGTAACTATGGCGGATCTTCTCGAAATGGAGCAGGGCATTGCGCCCGCGCAGGAGTTCAGGGATCCGCTCATTGGCCTCCTGTACGGTGATGCCTCCCAGCCCCAGCGGCAGTTCGTCCTGAAAACGACCGTTGCCGAGCACGGGACTGTCCACCGGCAGGTGATAACGCCGGGACGCTTCATAATCGTCCGCGCCGTGGGCCGGGGCAGTATGAACGCAGCCGGTGCCCGCCTCCAGGGTCACATGCCGACCGAGGATGACCGGCACGTCGTAATCCAGGAAGGGGTGTTTGAGGCGGAGTCCCTCCAGCGTCACACCGGCGAACTCGGCCAGCACCTCCGCTTCCGGGTGACCATAGCGGGCGAGGGCGCTTCCTGCCAGATCTGCGGCGAGGATCAGATGCCGGTTGCCGGAGCGCAGCAATACGTAAGTATATTCCGGGTGCAGGGCTACCGCCTGATTGGCGGGCAGAGTCCACGGCGTGGTCGTCCAGATCACCACGCTGGCCTCTATAGGTTCAGCGAGGCCAAGGCGTTGGCTCAGATCGGGGGCGTCAGCGACGACGAAGGCGACGTCAATGGAAGGATCGCTGCGATCCTGATATTCCACTTCCGCCTCCGCCAGAGCACTGCCGCAGTCCACACACCAGTGTACCGGCTTGGCACCGCGTACCACCTGGCCATTCACGGTCAGGCGACCGAGCTCCCGCAGGATATTGGCCTCAGCCTGGAAGTGCATGGTCAGGTAGGGGTTTCCCCAATCTCCGATGATGCCGAGGCGCTCAAAATCCTGCCGTTGCCCGACGATCTGGCCTTCGGCATAAGCACGGCAGGCATTGCGAAAGGCCTGGGCACTGACTTTTTCGCCGGGACGCCCCAGTTCCTTTTCCACCTGGATTTCGATGGGCAGCCCGTGGCAGTCCCAGCCCGGCACATATGGCACCCGGAAGCCTTCACTCAGCTTGCTTTTGTTGACGATATCCTTGAGCACTTTGTTGACCGCGTGACCGATATGAATCTTGCCGTTGGCGTAGGGCGGGCCATCATGCAGGATGAACGCGGGGCTTGCAGCACGCGCCCGCTGCAGCGCCCCGTATAGATCATGCTCCTGCCAGCGGGTCAGAGTCGCTGGTTCACGCTCCGGCAGTTTTCCCTGCATGGGAAAAGCGGTTTTGGGAAGGTTGAGGGTCTGCTTATAGTCCATGATTATTCAAAGTCCTGGGGATGTTCGGCGAAAAAGTTCCGGGTGTTCACGACGTCGTTGTCGATGGCCGCCTTGAGGGTATCGAGATCCACATATTTCTCTTCGTCCCGCAGCTTGTGGTGCAGCTCTACGGAAACCTGCTGTCCATAGAGGTCGGGATTGTCCGCATCCAGACAGTGGGCCTCCAGTACCATCTGTTTGCCGCCGACGGTGGGGCGCAGACCGATACTGACGGCGGCGATCCAGTTTCCTTTCGGACTCAACAGGCGTCCGGCAAAGATACCCTTGACCGGCACCGGGCGACGATTCAGAGGGATATTGGCGGTCGGGAAGCCCAGTTCCCGGCCCAGATGATCGCCATGCACGACCCGCCCGCAGAGGGCATAGGGACGTCCCAGCCAGGACGCCGCATGGGCCAGGTCGCCGCTCTGCAGAAAGGCGCGGATGCCGGTGCTGCTGACCCGTTGGCCGTCGAGCAGAAAGGGGGGCTGCTCTTTTACCGAAAACCCATACTGTTGCCCGAAGCGACTGAGCATGTCCAGGTCGCCGCGCCGTCTCGCCCCGAAGCGGAAGTCATGGCCGACGCTCAGCAGCCCGCAGCACAATTGCCTGACCAGTATCTGAGTAATGAAATCCTCGGCAGACAGGTTGGCCAGCGCCTGATTGAAGGGCAGGCAAGTGATGCTCTGTACCCCATTGTGGCGGAGTGCCACCACCTTCTCGCGCAAACTGCTTAGTCGTGGTGGCGCGTCCGCACCCCGGAAAAACTCCCGGGGAAGGGGCTCGAAGGTGAGCACCGCAGTGGGCAGGCCGCTATCCTGCATGGTCTTCAGCAGCGCCTGGTGGCCGCGATGCACTCCATCGAAATTGCCGATGCTGACCGCCTGAGGCAGGTCGGCGGCGCGGTTGCTGCGGTGGTGGAGAAAGGAATGCATGCGCTTCGGTGTGTCCGGGTTTGCTGAAAAATGCGGTCATCTTAGCCTAAAAATGTGGATTTCCCTAGGTTGGGGCAGCGCCCGCCCATTCTTCCTCATCATTCCCCAGCTTCGCCGGCCGTCGCCCAACCGGGCGGACGTTCCCGCAATATGTCCAGCAGGGGGCGGCGTTGGCCAAATCCCTGGTCGTGGCCATGATAAAAGCCCAGGGCGGCTTCGGGGTACCTCCAGCACACATATCCATCGCCGGTGTCGAAGTCGATCAGCCAAAGGCCGGAAACGACCACGCCCAGTCTTTCCATCTTGTTGATCCATCGCTGAACGATCGCTTCGTAGTCGCCCTCGTAGCGGGCCAGCGCCGCGCGGTTCTCCACGCCGGTGCGCATGGCATCGAGTACCGGCGCCAACTCATCGTACGCCTGGGCAGTAATGACACGGACCAGGGGAAAAACGGCCTCTGCCTCGCGCAGGGAAAATATTTTCACCTGGCCAGGCCGCTGAATGGCAAAGACGGTATCCCCATGTCCATGTGGTCCATCTGAATCAGACATGCAAAGACCTCCGTCCGTATAAGTCGCGCAGTTCCCCGATACCGAGCCACCATCCACCCATAAGGTATAAAACGGCAGCGAGAATCACCAGGCCGAGCACCCGTAACAGCCGTTCCCAGAGTGGCAGCGACAGCCAGAGGGGCGTATCTCCCCGCAGATACAGCAGGACGATCCCCATGAGCAAAGCTAACCCTCCGGTTTTCAGCAGGAAGACTCGCCAGCCCGGCTGCGCCTGATAAATCCCGTCGCGCCGCAGGCGACGCCAGAGCATCAAGGCGTTGACCAAGGCCGCCGTACTGGTTGCCAGAGCCAGGCCCAGCTGCTGCAACGGCCAGGCCAGGATAAGACTGATACCCATGTTGACGACGACACTGATCATGGCGAAACGCACCGGTGTGCGCGTATTCTGATGGGCGTAGAAGGCTGGTGCGAGTACCCGTGCCGCAATGATCGGCAGGATACCGAGGCCATAACCTATCAGGCTCAAGGCGCTTTGCCGTGCATCTTCCGCCGTGTAGGCCCCATAACGAAACAGACTGATCAGCAAGGGCTGCGCCAGAATGAGCAAGCCGACGGTAGCGGGTAGTCCGATGAGCCAGGTGAGACGCAGGGCCCAGTCCAGCGTTTGCGGGAACCGCGGCGAACGCTCTGCCGCCTGGCGGGAGAGCAGCGGCAGCACGACTGTCCCCAAGGCCACCCCGAAGACGCCCAAGGGAAACTCCACCAGGCGATCGGAGTAATACAGATAGGACACTACATTGGCGCCCACCAGGGAGGCGAGGATGGTGTTCAGAAACAGGTTGATCTGCGCTACCGATGCGCCGAAGGCCGCAGGCCCCATCAACCGCAGTAGCTGGCGCACGCCGGGATCGCTGCGCCGCAGGCGCGGCCAGTGCAGGTACCCGACCCGCCTGAGCGCGGGCAGTTGAAAAAGCAACTGCACCACCCCGCCGACAAGCACCCCCCAGGCCACCGCTATGGCGGGTTGTTGCAGGTGCGGCGCCCAGAATACGGCTGCGGCGATGATGCTGAGGTTCAGGAATACCGGAGTAAAGGCGGGTACCGTAAAATGTCCATAGGTGTTGAGTACACCGCCGGCCAGCGCGACCAGCGAAATAAAGAAAAGGTAGGGAAAAGTGATGCGCAGCAGTTCTACGGTGAGGTGAAACTTGTCCGGATTGTCTGCGAAGCCGGGGGCGATGGCATAGACAACGGCGCTGGCCCCCAGCATCCCGACGATGGTAACGATCGCCAGGGCAAGGGCCAGCCACCCGGCCACATCGGCGACAAACGCCCGGGTCTCGCTGGCCGGGCGTGTAGCCCGATATTCCCCCAGCACCGGGATGAAAGACTGGGAGAACGCCCCTTCACCGAACAGGCGCCGGAACAGGTTGGGAACGCGGAATGCCACGAAAAACGCATCCGCCATCTCTCCTGCGCCAAAGAGCCGCGCCAGAATCACGTCGCGGGCAAAGCCCAACAGGCGTGACACCATAGTATTGCCGCCGACCTTGAGCACGCTGCGCAGGGGGTGGAGGCCGCTCATGAGGACGGGGGATATGGGGGATTGGGCATCATCGCTGGATGATGGCATGTGGGCGGAAGGACGCCAAGAGCGTCGCCCTGACCACACACAGGATACCGGTAGGGTTGATACCGGTAGGGTTCACCCACAGGAATGTGCCGCCGCGCCCTGTGCCGACAGGGTGCGATGACTTTGAAACCCGGCAGGCGTCGGCGCTGGCTGACGGATCATCGGCCATTACGTCGGCACGATTTCCCCGCCTATCGTCATTCTGGCACCTGCTCTGGATGCGTCCGTAGGTGTTAAGGCTGACGCGTTTGCGCTTCCCGCTTCGGGGGCCGGATCAGTAACGGCGCGGGAGCCGACACGATGGCCTTATCACTCCGACGGAGAGCTGCTTCCACCGGGCAGGCAGGCCGACGATGATGGCGCGCATACAACCGTTCCCAGTCGCGGCTGGTCTCAGCGGGTTTGGCGCGCGCCAGCGCCAGCATGCCAAAGCCGTCGTCATCCCAACCGCAATCGCTCAGCACTTCCTCGGGCCAGCGTTGCATGTATGCGTCGCGCATGATCCTTCTGCCCAGTTCAGCGAGATCCTCCGGCACTCCCTGCGCCACGGCCCGCGCTTTCCATTCATCCCATTCAAACAGCATCTCTTGAGAATCTGTCATGTGGCACGCTCCTGTAGTTGCAATCGATACCCGGGCCCGCAAAGCCGATGCGTCGACCACTCAGGTCAGGCGCCCCGATTTTTTCGGTATAGCTGTTTAGGTGTAGTTCGGGATCCCGGCTGCGTCAAGGTGACTTGCGCGTATTTTGTACACGGTAAGCCGGCGAGGATGTCGCCGGACGGGCGGCCGTATGCTAACTTTACCGGAGGAAGCCCGCTTTCCGCGGGATTGTGCTGGAGATCCGTCAAAATGATACGCAGTATGACCGGGTTCGCCCGTTGTGAAAGTCGTGGGGCCTGGGGCACGCTGGCCTGGGAACTGCGTACTGTAAATCACCGTTTTCTGGATGTCGGTTTGCGCCTTCCCGAGGGTTTGGGCGCCCTTGAAGCAGCGGTGCGGACCCGCCTGCAAAAAACGCTGGTGCGCGGTCGGGTGGATGCCTGGTTACGTTTTCAGCCTGCCGCCGGCGGGTCATTATGCCTCAACACGGCACTGGCGACGGAGTTGCGCGGACTTTACGGGGAATTGGCGGATATCTGGGAATTTGAAGAGACCGCCTTCAACCCTTGGGATGTACTGCGCTGGCCGGGCATGGTGCAGGCCTCCGGCATCGATACGGAGGCGCTGGAGGCGGAAGTGCTCGCGCTGCTGGACACCGCGCTGACCGGATTGCAGGAGGCACGCGAGCGGGAAGGCGCCGCCCTGACGCAACTGCTGCTCCGTCGCGTGGATGCCATTGCGGGGCAGACTGCGGCGCTGCGTGATCACCTGCCACACCTGGAAAAGGCGTTGCGCGAACGTTTGCAGGCCCGCTTGCACGATTCGGCGCAGCAGGTGGATGCAGGGCGCTGGGAGCAGGAGTTGCTCTTCTATTTGCAACGTCAGGATGTAGCCGAGGAGTTGGACCGTCTGGATACCCATCTGGCGGAATTACGGCGTGTTTTACAGCGGCGGGAGGCGGCGGGACGACGCCTCGATTTCCTCATGCAGGAGCTCAATCGCGAGGCCAACACCCTCGCTTCCAAGGCCGGAGACAGCCAGGTAACCTTTGCCTCGGTGGAGCTGAAAGTGCTCATCGAACAGATGCGGGAGCAGGTGCAGAATGTGGAGTGAAAGTCAATGACGGGGGGAGCAGAACGCGGTATCCTGTGGATTATTTCGGCACCCAGCGGTGCGGGAAAGACCAGTCTGGCCCAGGCGCTGGTGGCGGCGACTCCGCAATTGCGCACCTCCGTCTCTTACACCACACGGCCCCCGCGACCGGGCGAGGCAGAGGGAACGGACTATCACTTCGTTCCCATGGAGACCTTCACGGCCATGGCGGAGCGGGGCGAGTTTCTGGAGTATGCCCGGGTGCATGGCAATGGTTATGGCACTAGTGAACCTTGGGTGAAGAGTCAGTTGTTCGCCGGGACCGACTGCCTGTTGGAGATCGACTGGCAAGGCGCGCGGCAGGTGCGGGAAAGACTGCCGGGGCAGGCGGTCAGTATTTTTATCCTGCCGCCGTCTGTCGCCGCTTTGGCGGAACGTCTGCGTGGCCGTGGCCAGGATTCAGAGACGGTCATTGCGCGCAGGCTGGCGGCAGCACGTGAAGAGCTGTTGCATTATGACGAGTTTGATTATCTGGTGGTGAATGACCATTTCCAGGATGCGTTAGCCGATTTGCAGAGCATTGTCCATGCCGAACATCTGCGGCTGAGTTATCAGCAGCATGCCCAGCATCAACGATTAAAGAATCTTCTCGGTATTAGCGGTTAAATTGATAAAAAGGTGAATAGACGATGGCACGAGTAACAGTAGAAGATTGTCTGGATCATGTGGACAATCGTTTTGAGTTAACTTTGGTGGCGGCGCGACGGGCGCGGCAATTGGCCTCCGGCGCTGCGCCGCAGGTGGATCCGGGACGTGACAAAAATACGGTCATAGCTCTGCGCGAAGTGGCTGCCGGCAAGGTGAGCCGGGCGATTCTGGACGAGCAGATGCCGCCACCGTTACCCAACTTCCCCGGTGCGGCGAACCGCGAAGCGGCTGGAGCTGAGGATGCCGCTGGCGAGTGAAAGCGAGCTAGGCACAATGGTGCCGACCCTGCCTCTGACCGCAGAGGTGGGCGATGTGCTGCGCCTGCCGCCGGTCTCGCCGTCTCTGGAGGACCCCTGCGCGCCGCTGCGGGCGTTGCTTCAGCAATACATGACGCCAGAAGAAGTGGCGCGCGCACGTGATGCCTACGAATTGGCCGCCAACGCACATGGCGCGCAAACTCGGCGCAGTGGCGAGCCCTATATTCATCATCCCGTGGCGGTCGCCTGCATCCTCGCCGAGCTGCAACTGGATATTTTCACTATTCAGGCTGCCCTGCTTCATGACGTGATCGAAGATTGCAATATCAGCAAGGAAAACATCATCGAGCGCTTCGGGCCGGAAGTGGCAGAGATGGTGGATGGGGTCAGTAAGCTGGGGCAGGTACGTTTTGAAACCCGTGAAGAGGCACAGGCAGAGAATTTTCGCAAAATGTTTCTGGCCATGTCCCGGGACATCCGGGTCGTGCTGATCAAGCTGGCGGATCGCTTGCACAACATGCGTACCATGGGGGTGATGACGCCGGAGAAGCGGCGGCGTATTTCCCGGGAAACCCTCGATATCTACGCGCCCATTGCGCAACGCCTGGGTATTCATGCCATTCGCATCGAGCTGGAGGAGCTGGCCTTCTCCCATCTTTACCCCAAGCGTTGGCACACGCTCAATGAGGCCGTAAAGGCAGCGCGCGGTAACCGTAAGGAAGCCGTGCAGAAAATTGAGCATGCCCTGGAGGACCGCCTCCTGCAGGAGGGCTTCGCCGCCCAGGTCAGTGGCCGTGAGAAGCACGTCTACAGTATCTACAGAAAAATGCAGAAGAAGGGTATGCCCTTCGGTGATATCCACGACCTCCATGCCTTCCGGATTATTGTTGCTGATGTGGATACCTGCTATCGCGTTCTGGGTCTGGTTCACAGTTTGTATCGACCGATTCCCGGACGTTTCAAAGACTACATCGCCATCCCGAAATCCAACGGATATCAGTCTCTGCACACCGTGCTGCTGGGCCCTTTCGGGCATCCGGTAGAGGTGCAGATCCGTACCGAGGATATGCACCGGGTCGCCGAGGCGGGGGTGGCGGCACACTGGCTGTACAAGACGGGCTCCAGCAACGTGCATGCCGAAACACAGGCGCGCGCCTGGTTGCAGCGTTTGCTGGAACTGCAGATACAGGGGGGGGATTCCCAGGAATTTCTGGAAAGCGTCAAGCTCGATCTTTTTCCAGATGAAGTCTATGTGTTCACCCCCAAGGGCAAAATTCTCAGCTTGCCACGGGGTGCGACGGCGGTGGATTTTGCTTACGCCGTGCATACGGATATCGGTGACCAGGCCGTGGCGGCCAGGGTCAATGATATGTATGTTCCCTTGCGCAGTCCTCTGAACAACGGCGATAAAGTGGAAATCGTCACCGCGGCTTCGGCGCACCCGCAACCCGGTTGGCTGGATGTGGTGGTGACCGGCAAGGCACGCAGCAGCGTTCGCGCCTATCTCAAGACCATTCAACGTGGTGACGCGGAAGTGCTGGGCCGCAATTTGCTGGAAAAGGCGCTGCAGAGTCTGGGTGCCAACCTCCAGCAGGTCGAAGCGACTGATTTTCAGCGGGTGCTGGTGACGTTCAACGTGCAGGACGAGAGCCAACTGCTGGCGGCCATTGGCATGGGTGAGGTTTTTCCGCTGGTCGTAGCGCACAAACTGCTGCCCGAGGAGGGCGATCGCGGGCGGCTGGCGCAGACCGCCCGCCGTCTGGGCCATGCCGTCAGCCAGCTCCTGCCCAGTCGCCTCAGTCGCGAGGAGGCCACGAAAAAGCCCTTGCTGATTCGGGGGACGGAAGGTATGCCAGTGACCCTGGCTCGTTGTTGTCGACCCATCCCTGGCGACCCTATTTTGGGTTTCATCAGTGTTGGCAAGGGTGTGGTGGTACATACCCATGATTGTCACAATATCCGCGAGTGGCGCAAACGCCGTGACCGCTGGGTGGACGTGCAGTGGGATCCCGCAGCCCAAGGCGAATTCCCGGTAGCGATCCGGGTGGTTGCGGAGAGCGCCCGCGGCGTACTGGCGCGCATTGCCACCCTGATTTCCGATGAGGATTCCAACATCGATCATGTGGATATCGAGCCGCAGGATGGACTCTACACAGGCATCACCTTTACCATAGAGGCACATGACCGCGACCATCTGGCCAGAATCATGCGGAGTTTGCGCAGTTTGCCCATGGTGTCGCGGGTACAGCGGGTCAAAGGCTAACAGGGAGTTCAATCCATGCCGGTACCAGTAGAAAGCAGTTCCGCACCTCAGGCGATCGGGGCCTACAGCCAGGGTATGGTGCATGGCGGCCTGCTCTACCTCTCTGGTCAGATTCCCCTGGATCCACACACCGGGCAGATGGTGGGGGGCGACATCACCCTGCAGATCCGGCGGGTGCTGGATAATCTGCAGGCGGTCTGCAATGCTGCGGGCGGACGTCTGCAGGATGCCATCAAGCTTCAGGTCTACCTCACGGATCTCGGCCATTTCGCACAGGTGAATCAGGCCATGGAGGCAGAGTTTTCCATACCCTATCCGGCACGGGCGGTGGTGCAGGTGGCGGCTCTGCCGCGCGGGGCGCAGGTGGAGATCGACGGCATCGTCGCCCTGGGCAAGGCTGGCTGAGATGGAACGCTCAGAAGTGCTCGCCCAGCCCATGCGCGCACTGCTGCAGGCGCATCCGGTTTTGTTTTCGCTGCTGGAGGAGCGCGGTATTCATTGCGGCGAGTGCTTTATTGCCGAGCGGGAAACACTGGCGGGGGTAGCCACCATGCACCATGTCGACCTCGACGAACTTCTCGCAGAATGGGCACGTCGCGAGGCCCTGCCGCGCACGGAATAGCATGGCGGGAGCCAAGGCGGGACTGTATCTGCAAAGTTCCGTCTCGGCGTTACGGGGGGTCGGTCCTGCGCTGGTTCCGCGTCTGCAGCACATGGACCTGTGGCGGGTACAGGATGTCCTGTTCCATTTGCCCAGCCGTTATCAGGACCGCCGCCACATTGCGTCCATGGCGACGCTTCAGCCTGGCCAGGAGCGTGCGATACTGGGCGAGATCGTCCGGGTCGATCACCAGCGCGGAGGGCGTGAACAATGGCTGGTGACTGTGAGCGATGGCAGCGGGCGTCTGCAGATCCGGCTCTTTCACATGGCAGTGGCATTGCGTGCGCAATGGCAGGTCGGGCGGCGGCTCTGGTGTTTCGGAGAGTTGCGCGGCGGTTTTCACGGCCTCGAAATGATCCACCCCGAATGGCAGATGGCGGATGTCCCGCAGTTTCAGGCTCCGCGTCACCTCACCCCCTTTTATCCCAGCAGTGAGGGCATCACTCAGACCCAGTGGCGACGCTGGATAGCGCAGGCGCTGACCCTCCTCGATCAGCTTCCCGACTACCTTGAAGGTCGGCTGCCTCCACAATGGCCCGGTTTGCGTGAGGGGTTGCGCCTGCTGCACGAGAGTGCAGACGAGATTCCCTCCCCGCAACATCCGGCCTGGCAGCGGCTGGCGTTGGAGGAGCTGCTGGCGAATCATCTGGCGGTACGCCGGATGCGGCAATCGGGGATGACGCAGAATGCCCCTTGTTTGCGGAGTGAGGGGCAGTTGTGGCGGCGTTTCCTGGCGCATTTGCCGTTTTCGCCCACCATGGCGCAGGAACGGGTGATTGCGGAGATCAATGCCGATCTGGCGCGTCACCGGCCCATGCGTCGTCTATTGCAAGGGGATGTGGGCTCCGGCAAGACCCTGGTCGCGGCGGCGGCGACGCTGGCCGCGCTGGAGGCGGGATATCAGGTGGCGATGATGGCGCCGACCGAGATTCTCGCGGAGCAGCTTCATGCGCGGTTCCAGCAATGGCTGGAACCGCTGGACCTGGAGGTGGGCTATCTGGTGGGCAGCCGTTCACCGCGTGCCCGTCGCGAGACGGCGGAAGCGCTTGCTGGTGGCGGCCTGAGGTTGGTAATCGGCACCCAGTCGCTGTTCCAGGAGGGGGTGGCGTTTGCATGTCTCGGACTGGTCATCATCGACGAGCAGCACCGCTTTGGCGTGGAGCAGCGCCGTCAGCTGCTGGAGAAGGGTGCCATGCCACACCTGCTGGTCATGACCGCCACGCCGATTCCGCGAACCCTGGCGATGACGGTGCATGCAGATCTGGAGGTATCGGTGATCGACGCGCTGCCGCCGGGGCGCACCCCCGTGGAAACCCTGGTGATGCCGGACAGTCGTCGGCCCGAGCTGATCGGGCGGATGCAACACATGCTGGAGGCGGGGCGGCAAATCTATTGGGTTTGTCCCCTGATCGAGGAATCGGAGATTCTCGAATTACAGGCGGCGGAGGCGAGCGTTGCGGATCTGCAGGCGGCCTTGCCGGGCGTGGCCGTCGGCCTGATACACGGGCGAATGCGCAGCGCAGAAAAGGCGGAGGTGATGGCCGCTTTCCAGTCAGGCGCGGTACGTATTCTGGTGGCGACGACGGTGATCGAGGTGGGGGTGGATGTCCCTGGCGCCAGTCTCATGATCATCGAACATGCGGAGCGTCTGGGTCTGGCGCAATTGCACCAGTTGCGTGGCCGGGTAGGGCGGGGCGCGCAGCGGAGCAGTTGTATTCTGCTCTATCATCCGCCCCTGAGTGGCAAGGCGCGGGAGCGTTTGCGGGTGATGCGCGAAACCTATGACGGTTTTGCCATTGCGCGCAAGGATCTGGAGTTGCGCGGGCCGGGCGAATACCTGGGTACGCGGCAGGCCGGCATCCTGCAGATGCGCGTTGCGAATATTCTGCGTGATGAAGCATTGCTGGTCATGGTTCCGGCATTGGCGGATCGCCTGCTGCAGGAAGACCCCGAGGCGGTGCAGGCCATAGTGCAGCGCTGGCTGGGGAACCGGGTGGACTACGGGCAGGTTGGCTAGCGAAAATCTGTCAGAAGATCATGGATGCCGCGCCCAGACTTCGGGTATATTATGAAGTACCGTGAGTACGAGTATTGGGGAGAAGTGGGGTGATGCGCAAATTCGGGATATGGGAATTGTCGGGGGCGGTGCTGGGTGTTCTGGGATTGGCGGGTTGCGCCACGACACCTGTGGCCACCGCGCCGGTACACTCGGTAGCTTACTATGCCGCGCGGATTCCCCCTCCGGTCGTTCAGCCGGTGGCGCCCGTGGTCTCTCCGGCAAGTCCCGCGCATGTGGTCCGGTCGGTGCATATCGTCATTTCGACCGTTACTCATTCCCTGAAAATCTTCAAGGGCGGTACCGTGCTGGCGACCTACCCGGTAGCCATCGGCTTCAATGGCGCGGCCCCCAAGCGGATGCGGGGAGATGATGTCACCCCCGTCGGACGTTATCGCATCGGCTGGGTCAGTCGGGGTACACCCTACGGCCCCTTCATGGGTTTGACCTACCCCAACCGGGAGGACGCGAAGTGGGGATTGCGGGAGGGCATTATCAACAGGGCGCAATATCGTGCCATTGTCAATGCCATCGACGCCGGGCAAACGCCGCCGCAAAATACCCCCCTGGGCGGTGAAATAGGCATTCACGGCATGGGTCCGAAATTTTCGGACGACCCACAGAGCAAAGTATTCCCCGGGCGCTGGACGGCTGGCTGCGTGGCGTTGTCCAACTGGGATGCGCAGCAGATCGCCGCGTTGGTGCGGGTGGGGACACCCGTGGAAATCGTGGGGGACGCACATAGATTCCGGGGTGGTTTTGACCGGGTCAGCACGGACTCCCGGTACAAGTCCACCGCCGCGTTCGATACCATGGCGACGCCGAGGGCTGTTGCGAAGTCCCAGGATACCGCCATGGACACCCTGGTATCAGCGCTCGCCCCGATCGCCGCACACTGATATCCCGGGTTTCAATGCTGCCAGTTGGCAGCCTGACTGAACTCCCAGGCCTGTTCGATACAATCTCCCAGGGCGACGCCCCCCTGCCAGTTGGCACGGAAGTGCAGCCCGGGGTGACCGGCACTCAGGGTGTCGATCCGCTTCATCCGGTCCAGGTGTCCGATTTCGTATTGCGGGATGGCTTTCGGCCAGACCCGGCAGCGACTGAAAACGGGATCGCCACTGATCCCCAGCAGTGGGCCGATCTCGCGTAATACCGTTGCCAGCAGGTCATCATCGTCCCGTCCGGCAAGGACATTCTGACTGCCACCGATAAAGGCCGTCAGCAATACCTGCCCCGCCGGTGCGCGCCCGGGAAAAATGGTGGAGGAAAAAAGCACCCCCAGCGTTTCCAGCCCCATGACCCGCGGAATCAGCATGCCGAAGCCATTCAGTGGATGCTCTACCTGTGGGCGCTGAAAACCTATGGACAGGCTGCCTACGGCAGGGTAAGGGATGGCTTCCAGTTCGCGGGCCAGCGTAGCGTCCGTTGGCGCGAGCAGTCTGGCCGCGGCACCTGCGGGCAGGGCGAGAACGAGCCGTTTGCTTTGCCAGGTCTGGTTACCGCTGCCGACCTGCCACATGCCGCCGCTATGGGCCAACTGGTCGACCGGAGTATCACAGCGCAGCGTATCGCCGAGTGTGTCTGCAACCCGCAAAGGGAGGACCTGCAGGCCTTCGCGAAAGGATACGAGGCGGGTTTTGGGGGTGACGGGCAATTTCCTCTTCCGATTCCGGGCACGCAGCGCACCGCGCAGGAGCGAGCCACCATCCTGCTCCAGCGCGGCCAGGCGGGGAAGGGTGGCCTGCACCGAAAGGCGTGCAGGATTGCCGGCGAAGACGCCGGAAACAAAAGGGTCAACCAGCCAGGTGAGGGCCTCTTCTCCGAGACGCCGCCGGACGAAGTCGGCGATGCTTTCCTCGCCATCCGGCGTCCGATGCGGTGGCTGGAAGGGCTCGCCGAGGAGTCGCAGGCGACCGCGCATACTCAGTAGTCCACCGCCGAATAGCACACCCGGTCCCAATGCGACGGGTTGCCGGTGGCGATTGAGGACATAACGGCGCCGGGCGAGCGGGTTGGCTTCGACGATGTCTTCTTCCAATTGCAGTTCGCGGAGCCATTCTGGGACGATCCGGCCTTTGAGCATCAGCGAGTTGGGTCCCATATCCCGCAGGTAGCCATCTTCCTGTCTGCTCTGCAGGTTGCCGCCGGGCGCGGCGCCGGCCTCCAGCAGCAAGGGCGACCAACCTCGTTTACGCAGGAAATACGCCGTCGCCAGGCCCGAAATACCCCCGCCAATGATGATGACTTCTTCCATAGGGTTATGGCTCCTTACCCAGATAATAAGGGCTCTGCACATACCAGCCGTGAAGGTGGCGGAGCAGGGCGATGAGGACGGCGGTAACCGGTAAAGCGAGCAGCAGGCCGCTGAAGCCGAAGAGTTCGCCGCCTGCCAGCACGGCGAAAATGACGGCGACCGGGTGCAGACCGATGCGGTCCCCCACCAGATAAGGGGTAAACACCATGCTTTCCAGTATCTGGCCGATGCCAAAGACGATCAGCACCCCGAGAATGGGCAAGAATGCGCCGGTCTGCACGTACATGGCGAGGGTGGCCATGGCTATGCCGCTCACGACGCCCAGATAGGGCACAAAACTGAGCAGTCCCGCCACCAGGCCGACGAGGACGGCGGTTTTCAGGCCGACGATACTGAGGCCGATGGCGTAACTGGCGCCGAGAGCCAGCATCACCAGGAGTTGTCCGCGCAAGAAGGCCATGAGCATGGCGTCGGCGTCGCCGGCCAGACGTCGGGAAAGCGGCAGATAGTGCGGTGGGATGAGTGCGGCAATACGGGCGATGAGGCGTGGCCAGTCGCGCAGTAGGTAGAAGGCCAGCACTGGCACCAGAATGATGCTGAGCACACTGCTGATCAGGCCGGGGCCGGAGCTCAGTGCCATCTGGAGGCTGCGTCCCAGCCATCCCGCCAATTTCTGGGCATTGGCCGTGGCATAATGGGTGAGGCTCTGACTGTCGAGCGGAATGCCGATCTGCGCGGAGAGTTGCGGGATGATCCGGGTTTGCAGGAGTTCCAGATACTGGCGCAGATATTCCACGAAGAGCAAAGACTGATGGCGGATCACGGGGAGCAGGGCCATGGTGATCCCGGCCAGAACCAGAATGACGAGAACGAAAACCAGTGTGGTACCCCAGGTGCGATTGATCCGGTATCGTTGCAGGCGGGTCACCAGCGGGTTGCCGAGATAGGCGAGAATGCCGGCAATCAGAAAGAGGCTGAGAATGGGGGAGAGACGGTAGGCCAGCCAGCCCAGCAGGATCAGGATGGCCAGCACAAAAAATCGTTGCATCGTTCGCGAGGCTCCCCGGCCCGAATCTGATAATGGTCCGGCCAGAATACCCCAGTATGGTCGGGCTTCGCCATGGGTTAGGGCCCCTTGAAAAAACCTGTTCCCATCCAGATATATCTGACATGTAGATATTGGCCGTATGGCGGCCGGGGGGGGTGTTTCGTGAAACTTGTCAGACCAGCAGCGGTGGCCGGTATGTTTTATCCTGGCGAGGCTGCCGTTTTGCGGACCGAGGTAGAGCGTTTATTGGCCAGAGCTGAACATGACGATGAAGCGGCCGCGGCCCCATGGCCCAAGGCCATGATTGTCCCCCATGCGGGCTACATCTACTCGGGAGCGGTGGCCGCTTCCGGTTACGCCCTGTTGGCCAAGGGGCGGGGGCATATCCGCCGGGTGGTGCTTCTGGGGCCGGCACATCGTCTGCCATTTCGCGGTCTCGCTCTGCCGGGTGTTCAGGCCATGCAAACGCCGCTGGGTACCGTCGCGGTGGATCAGGCGGGGGTGGAGGCACTGGCCGGGTTGCCCGAGGTCCGGGAAATGCCGGCCGCGCACGCTCAGGAACATGCCCTGGAAGTACAATTGCCTTTTATCCAGGAGGTGCTGGGTGACGTTAGCGTCGTCCCGCTGGTGGTGGGAGATGCCCGTCCGGACGAAGTGGCCCAGGTCCTGGAGAAGCTCTGGGGTGGCGAGGAGACGGTCATCGTGATCAGTTCCGATCTCTCTCATTATCATCCTTACGCCGAAGCCCGTGCCATAGACCACCATACGGTGGAGGAAATATTACGCTTTGATCCCACGCCCATAGACCACGAACAGGCTTGCGGCGCCACGCCCATCAACGGCCTTCTCCCGGTCGCCCGCAAGCACCACTTGCACCCCCGTCTGGTGGGTCTGTGTAACTCGGGTGATACCGCAGGGTCGCGTGATGCGGTGGTGGGCTATGCCGCAGTCGCTTTTTACGGAGAGAGCCATGACCACACAGGAAGGTGACGAAAAGACCGGCGGAGTGCCGCCGGAAGCCGGAAGAACTCTGCTGCGTCTGGCCCGCACCACCATTGCCGGGGCGTTGGGTTTGCCCGCTGAGTTCGCGGCTGTGCCGAACTGGGCGCAGCAGCCCGGAGCGACTTTCGTGACGCTCACTGGATCACAGGGTTTGCGGGGCTGCATTGGTAGCCTGCAAGCCCACCGGCCTATCGCCGAAGACCTGCGCGCCAATGCCCTGGCGGCAGCCTTCGAGGACCCGCGTTTTCCGCCGCTGGGTGTGTCGGAATGGTCAGAGGTGCGAGTGGAAGTTTCATTACTCTCTTCGCTGCAAACCATGCATTTTGATAGTGAGGAGAGTCTGTTGGCGCAAATTGAACCCCATCGGCATGGGTTGGTTCTCGCTTATGGTGCGCGTCGTGGCACCTTCCTTCCCCAGGTGTGGGAACAGCTTCCCCAGCCACGGGAATTTCTGCGGGCGCTCAAACGCAAGGCTGGTTTGCCTGCAGATTTCTGGGCCGGAGAAATGGAAGTGTATTGGTATACGGTGGAAAAATGGAGTGAAGAGCAGACGCCAAAGGGGAAGGGCAATGGATAAGGAAGCGCTTATAATGCATCCGGGCCGCTACTGGCACAAACTTGCCGATGGGCGCATTCAATGTGACCTTTGTCCGCGCGACTGTCGTCTGCAGGAAGGGCAGCGCGGGGCCTGTTTCGTGCGGATGCGGGAAGGCAATACCATGGTCCTCACCACCTATGGCCGCTCCTCGGGTTTTTGCATTGACCCCATCGAGAAAAAACCCCTGAATCATTTTTACCCAGGCAGCAGTGTGCTCTCCTTCGGTACTGCGGGCTGCAACCTAGCCTGCAAGTTTTGCCAGAACTGGGATATTTCCAAGTCCCGCGAGATGGACCGGCTCCAGGACCAGGCCAGCCCCGCGGGTATCGCGGCAACCGCCCGGTCGTTGGACGTTAAAAGTGTGGCCTTTACCTATAATGATCCGGTTATTTTTGCCGAATACGCCATGGATACGGCGGATGCCTGCCATGCCGTCGGCATCAAGACCGTTGCCGTTACCGCCGGTTATATCCATGCGCAGCCGCGGGCGGAGTTTTTCGCCAAAATGGATGCAACCAATGTCGACCTCAAGGCCTTTACCGACGAATTCTACTTCAAGCTGACCGGAGCGCATCTGGCCCCGGTGCTGGAAACGCTGGAGTATATCGTCAAGGAAACCCGGACCTGGCTGGAGATCACCACGCTGCTCATTCCGGGCCACAACGACTCAGAGGCGGAAATTCGTGCGGCGGCGGAGTGGATGATGGGGCATCTGGGTCCCGACGTACCGCTTCATTTTTCTGCTTTTCATCCCGATTACCGGATGCCGGATGTGCCTGCCACACCGGCTGATACCCTGGTGCGGGCACGCCGCGTGGCCATGGAGACGGGTTTGCATTACGTCTATACCGGCAACGTACATGACCAGGAAGGCGATACCACTTTTTGTCCCGGATGCGGGTCGGCATTGATCGTCCGCGACTGGTACCAGATATTGTCGTATCACCTGTCCCCGGAGGGCCATTGCCCGCACTGCGGGCACCATATTGCCGGGCATTTCGAGGCCAAGCCGGGGAGTTTCGGGCGCAAACGCATTCCTTTGCGCATCGGGGCCTGACCGTTGACTACGGGTTTGTGCCCCTGTTCAGCAAGGCATTTATGGCTTCCAGGTCTGCCATGTTGATCTGGCCGGATGCGGCCTTGAGCTGTATGCGCGCTATTATCTGGTTATAGAACGCCACATTGTAGTCCTGCTCGGCGCGGATGTAGTCCGTGGCCGTTTGCAGCAGGTCGATGATGGAGCGGGTACCCACCTCATAGCCCTTGCGCGTACCTTCCAGGGAAACCTTGGCCGAGACGACGGTCTCCTTGGCGGCGTGCAGTTGGGCTACGCTGTCTTTCAGATTGAGGAAGGCGGTCTGGGTATTGAGCGTGACTTCGTCGCGGACATTGGCGACGTGATCGACACTGGCGATGGTCTGTGCCTGTGCCTGCTGTACGGAGGCAGAGGTGTGCCCGCCCTGATAGAAGGGTACGGAGAGGTTGAGACTCACCCCGGCCTGATTCATGGCCATACCGGGAAAAGGACTACCCAGGGAGTGTTGTGCGATACCCTGAAGATCCACCACTGGCCAGCGTGCACGGCGGTTATATTCGACCTGATCCTGCGCGGTTTGCAACTGCGCTTCCGCCTGATGTATGAGCGGCTGATCTTTGACGGCGCTCTGCACCCAACTGGTCATATCGTCGGGCTGAGGGCCCATGGCCTCATAATGCCCCAGGTTGTCGAGCACGCCGATGGGATGATGGGTGAGCCGTTGCAGGCGGCGCTGGGCAACGGCGACCCCGTTGCGGGCCTTGATAAGATCAGCTTTGGCGGCATCAAGGCGGGCTTGTGCCTCACGCACGGCAATGATATCGCCGGTGCCGATCTTCAGCGTGGCGGCCGTCTGCTTGTAAATACTTTCGAGCAGCGCGTTCTGTTTTTCGGCAACGTGTTCCTGGGCTTGGGCCTCCAGTACGCCGAAGTAGGCCTGAGCCACCTGCAACGCCAGTTGTTGCTCGGTATAGGTGAGGGCCGCTGCGCTGGCCTGAATCTTGGTGTCGGCCTGCCTGAGCGCCGTCCACGCCTGACCATCAAAAACGGATTGGGTAATATTGACGCTGTAGCTGTCCGACAGGTACGCGCGATTGATAGGTTCCGCACCAAAGCCGGTGATGTCGGCCGTGTTGAAGCCAACGCCAGCACCGGCACCCACATGGGGGAGCAGGGCGGAACGGGCGAGGGGCTTGTCCTGCATCTGCGCCGACAGTTCGGCGCGGGCCTGCGCCAGGACGGGGTCTGTCCGGTAGGCCTGCTGATAGGCCTCAACGAGGCTTTCCGCCCAGGCGGGCGTCGTGCCCAGAATCAATGTCACCATGAGAAGCGAAAGACGTGGGGATAGACGATCTGCGCGCATGGGAATGACCCTGTTATGACGGTAAGTCCACAAGATACTGACCGATCGGTCAGCCGTCAAGGGAGGATCCCGCAGTCATGCGCCTCGATGCCGCCTCCGGGAATGGGCAAAATGGCGCTTCTCCCTTATGCTGACCCTCCCGTTTCAGTGGATTCTGCGCTGCTTATGCCTCACTCTGTTCTGACCCGATGTGCGGTGCCCTATCCCGAGGATGCCGCCACAGTATTTGCGTCGCTGGCCTCAACGCCCTGGTCCTTCTTTCTGGATAGTAGTGCGACGGTGTCGCTGCAGGGGCGTTACAGCATGCTGGTGACGGCACCGCGCCGGCGTCTGTGGCAAGAGGCGGGGCGGCTTTGGATTGCCGATGGAAATGGTCCCGCGCGGTGCTCGGCGCTTTCGCTCTGGGCGGCATTGCGCGAGTCTGTGGCGAGGCTTCCCGATGCCGCTTCTCTGCCTGCGGAACTACCTTTTGCGGGCGGAGCTCTGGGTTATCTGGCCTATGATTTCGGGCTGGCGGGGCAGGGTATTCCGCCGCCTCCCGCACAGTCTCTTCCTGAAGCGGCCTTCGGTATTTACGATACCGCGCTGCTGGTCGACCATCATGGGCGTAAGGCCTGGCTTTGTGCGCCCGAAGACCGGATGGTGCAGGCACTCGCGGAGTGGCAGCCACGCCTGGCTTGCGGGAAGGTATATCCCCACGATCCGTCTTTCCAGGTGCGAGGGCCGGTACGGCAGCTCTGGAGTCGCAGCGAATATGCCGCAGCTTTTGCCCGGGTGCATGCCTATATCCAGGCGGGTGACTGCTATCAGGTGAATCTGGCTCAACCCTTTGTAGCCCCGTACGCAGGCTCGCCATGGTCGCTTTACCAGCGTCTGCGAACGGCCAATCCGGCACCTTTTTCTGCATATTTGTCCCTGCCCCAGGGCGCGGTGCTGAGTTTTTCCCCGGAACGGCTGCTGCGGGTTCAAAAAGATCGTTTGCAGGTCCGGCCCATCAAAGGGACGCGCCCGCGTCTGAAGGATCGGCAGGAAGACCAACAGATGGCGCAGGCACTTTTGGCCAGCCCCAAGGATCGTGCCGAGAATTTGATGATTGTCGATCTGCTGCGCAACGATCTGGGGCGGGTGGCAGCGACCGGTTCGGTGCAGGTGCCGCAACTCTGCGCGCTCGAATCTTACGCCGAGGTTCATCATCTGGTCAGTGTGGTAGAGGCGCGGTTGGCGTCGGGGCAGGATGCCTTGAGTGCGCTGGAGGCCTGCTTTCCGGGGGGGTCCATTACCGGGGCTCCCAAACGCCGGGCCATGGAAATCATCGCCGAACTGGAGGCCGGAGCGCGTGGCCTGTATTGTGGGAGTGTTGGGTATCTGGATCAGCGCGGCGGCCTGGATATGAATATCGCTATTCGCAGTATGACGGCTGTCCGGGGGGAATTACGCTTCTGGGCGGGAGGCGGCATCGTCGCAGATTCTGATCCGGATGCGGAGTATCAGGAGACGCTGGATAAGGTGGCTGTATTTCATCGCGAGCTTGCCGCATTGGCAGGAGAGGGGTGAGGATGTTTGTCATAGTGACCTCAACTGGCATAGAGTCGCTCCCAGCCTTGACTACAAAAAAACGGAACATGTCCAAAGAATACAAAAAACATCATACCCATTGGCAACTATTGTTGCAGATCGTCTTTACGGTCGGCATCCTGTTTTGGCTCTTACACAACACCAACTGGCAGGAACTGGGTCAACGCTTTGCGGATATGCGCCTGCTCTGGTTCGTGGCGGCCGTGTTGTCCTACGCCATGAATCTGTCGGTGTCCGCCATACGCTGGCGCATCATTCTCAAGGCAATGGAGCGCTCCGCACCCATGCTCTGGCTGCTGCGGCTGAACTGGGTGGGTGCGTATTTCAATCAGATACTGCCGGGGTCTGTATCCGGTGATGTGATCCGCGCCTGGTACACCCGCCACCAGACTCACTCCATGCCGCTGGCGCTGGCCGCAGTATTCGGAGACCGCTTCATGGGGTTGGGGGCACTGATTGCCATCGCTGCCGTCGCCTTTGTGCTGGGCGGTGCGCGGGTGGGATTGTTGCCGCAGATGGGTTGGACGATCGGGGTTCTGGTCTTTGCTTACGTCCTGATTATATTTTTGATTCTGAGCCCATTGCTCAACTTTCTGGAAAAATTTGCGGGTAAACTTGGTGAAAAGCTGCACGACATTCGTCTCGGCATGGGCGCGCTGCTGCGTCATCGCCTGGCCCTCAGCGGAACCATTGCACTCTCCTTTGTGGTGCAATTTTTTTCGATCCTGACTTTCTGGCTGCTCGCCCGTGCCCTGGGTGAAGCCCCCGACGCCGTGGCGGTCTGGGTGGTCTGGCCGGTGATCAGCCTTTTTTTGGCCTTACCCATCTCTTTTGCGGGCTGGGGGCTGCGTGAGGGGCTGATGGTGTTTTATCTGTCTTACCTGCACATGGGGCATGAACAGGCCCTGGCGCTCTCACTTTTGCTGGGCTTTACCGTCGTGCTGACCAGCTTGCCGGGTGCGCTGCTCTGGATTGGGCTGCATCGCCACCATCAGGCTCCACCAGATTTGAAAATTCCGCCCGCCTCGCGTTAAACTGCGCGTCTTGCTGGCGTAGCTCAGTCGGTAGAGCTACTGATTTGTAATCAGTGGGTC
>Ga0172381_10000049_pt1 | contig 122747 bp, 129 predicted proteins | sample Leawel6488metaG_FD_119754 | JGI IMG/M metagenome (GOLD analysis project Ga0172381, IMG submission 119754) | Leachate microbial communities from a municipal landfill in Southern Ontario, Canada - Leachate well 64-88 metaG | ecosystem: Engineered > Solid waste > Landfill > Unclassified | place...
AACCGGGCCGCCGCTTTTCGTGCGACACCAAGGCGCCTCAGTTTCCGTTCCACCCTCGTGCAGAAATTCTGGAACATGTTTCCCCTTATCCATGGAGAACGGCAGGTTCGTATTTAAATTACTTTGATGGTTCGGGTTAGCTGTATAGGGGTTTCGGGAGGATCCGGCAGTCTTCTTTGCCCGTATTTTTCAGGAGCCTGATAATTTTTCGTGGGGCGCGGGAATTATCCGACAGGATTTTTTGGGGTTTACTGGGAAAGGCGGCAGAACGACCAACCTCCACCTCCCACGGAAAACCTTATCTTTTCGTTGAGAGTAAAGTAGTATACTCATGCCTCAACAGAATTTTGTTGACCGCCATCAGGAACTCCGGTTTCTCAAAGACCGGCATGCAACGGACACTGCGGAGTGCATCGTCCTCTATGGCAGGAGGCGGGTGGGGAAAACTTCCCTGCTCTTAGAGTTCCTGAAGGGAAGACCGGGCATCTATTTCCTTGCATCCGAGGAAGGCGACGCACGGAATATCCGGGAGTTTGCACACCACGCAGCGCTGTTCCTGCATGACCCGGCCTTCGAACAGCCGCAGTACGCGGACTGGAACTCGCTCTTCTCCGCATTCATCCACCACACCGGGTTTGCCAACCGGCAGCCGGGAAAAAAAGTTGTCATCGCCATCGACGAATTTCCCTACCTCATCGCAAGGAACCCGGCAATCCCCTCCGTATTCCAGAAGTGCTGGGACGAGAATCTCTCTGGTGCCCCGGTGATGCTGATCCTCTCGGGATCTTCTGTCAGCACCATGGAGACCGAGGTGCTCGGAACTGCGAGCCCGCTCTATGGCAGGAGGACCGGGCAATGGCAGGTACAACCCCTTCCGTACCCCTGCATCCGGCAGTTTGTCCCGTACTCCCCGGAAGAATGTGCAATGACCTGGTTTGTGCTGGGCGGGATACCGGCATACCTCCGGCAATTTGACCCCAAAAAGCCGTTCTGGGAAAACGTGCAGGCATCCATCCTGTCACGCGGCGCGTACCTTGCAACAGAAGGGGATCTCTTACTCACCTACGAGTTCCGGGAACCGGCAAATTACCGGGTGATATTCCGGGCACTGGCATCAGGGTGCACGACGCTTGGGGACATCTGTAACGAGACCGGGCTTGACAAGGGAATGGTCTCCAAGTACCTCAGTGTGCTCACCCGGCTTCACATCGTCCATGACGAGATCCCGGTAACGGCATCCCCGAAGTTCCGGAAACGGCATTATCTCATTACCGATCCCTACCTCTCGTTTTATTTCCGGTATATCATTCCGAACAGGATCGATCTTGAGGCGGACCGGACCGGGGAAGTCCTGGAGAGGATCCAGGGCACATTTCCCGGATATGCCGGCGGGATGTTCGAACAGCTTACTGCGCATCTTATCCGGACAAAACTGCTCCTTCCCGACCTGCATTTTACCACGCTGGGCAGGTGGTGGTACCAGGAGCAGGAGATCGATCTGGTCGGTCTCGACGATACTGCTGACCGGATCCTGTTCTGCGAGTGCAAATGGCGCGATCTCTCCCATGCGGATGCAAAACGAATTTTATTGGATCTGGAGAAGAAATCCGCAGAAGTCCGGTGGCGCAATGACCGGCGGGAGGAATTGTTTTGTCTTGTAGGTAAGCATATTTTGGGCAAGGAAAAACTACGGGCTGAAGGGTACCGTGTACATGACCTTGCAGATGTGCCGCTGGATACCCCCGGCTCCCGGCCTTCACCATAGCAATGGAGAGCCTGACAGGTACGTTAAATTTTTTCAGATGCACAAGGAATTTCACGACAAGCTTTTGCGCTCCTCATCTGGCCCCCTTCTTTTCACGGAATGCGACCCCAAATCCTGGCATCGCAGTGCCGTGGAAATGTCATATGTCCGATCAAATACTGATTCGCTTGTCGGATCCATCAAAGAGGGTACCCCTGGTCAGAAAATGTTTTGAATTCCATAAATCCATGTAATAGTAAAATTTCATACGAAATTGAAAAATTTTTATACTTGACTGCCCAACCAGTATATGGTGATGGCACCAGAGAGCATCGCCAGAAAATCGCCTCATACCTCTCTCATTCAGAATTGCATGTCCTCAATAAATCTCATCTTTCAATATCCCTGTTTTTTGATCCGTGTGGTTCATAACAAATGATTATTCTCACATCATTTCATACGAAATTAAAAATGTTTATTACTTGCCTCTGCCAAACGGTAACCGGGGTGATGATCCCAGCACAGGCATCCGTGTCCGCCCGGACATCCCTTCTAAAAAACGGATGCCGGCGCTCGTTTCATTGTCATCCCGATCCACCCTATGTAACCAGAATCCATCAGACAGGGGGAGTTGAAACCGAAGATGGTTGAAACAACAAAGAAAAAGAGCATACCGGAAACGAAGCCAAAGAAGACCGAACCAGCAAAGAGCAAGACAGGAACCAGTGCAGCTAAAAAATCCAGGAAGTGATTCCTTCACAATTCCTTCTCCAGTGATTTGGGGCCCGCCGGAATTACGGCCTGCCCCTGATCGCTGAAGCGATGCATCCACGGTCCGGCCGGCGCCGGACTTTTTTTTTAGGATCCCGATCTTTTCCTGCCAGACTGATTGTACGCGGGGATGTGGTCTCCCGAATTACCTATCGTCCATTCGGTTCGTTCTTGTCTCCCCCGCTAATCATATGTCGTGGGAAATACTATTCCGGGAAGATCCGCACATTGGCTTACTCTGTCAGGCTACCGTCCTTTTCTCGTCCGGATCGGACAGCCGGGAAGATCCTCTGCCCCCCGTTTTGAGACCCAGACAAGGAGCGGGATCAGGTGCCCCCGCAGTTCCCGGCCGTCACCGGTCAGCGAGTATTGCGTTGTGGGTGGCGAGGTTGGCAGGATTTTTCTATCCACAAGCCCGATCCGTTCCAGGTTTTTCAAGGTGTCCGAGAGCGACTTCGGGCTGATGTCGTCGAGTTCGTTTTTTAATTCATTGAAGCCTTTCGATCCTTCGTTCCCGAGAATTGCGATGATCAGGAGCGCCCATTTTTTGGCGATGACATCGAGCAGCCCGAAAAGCGGGCAAAAACAGATCTCATTCTCCGGCTCTTGTGGTTTCTTCATGGATACTACCTGTCCCTGCCGTTACGTTCCGGCTTATTACCTATAAAATTGATACTACCTGCAAACAGGATACTCTTTAGTCCGGCCTCTTCCCGCTGGAGTGAAAATACCATGGACGATCACGATCACGCACACAAAAAACCGCTGAAACTTGCCATTGCACTTACGGCAATAATCTTTGTTGCCGAGCCGCACGGGTCCTGGAGAGATCGTAGCCGAAGAACCCGAACCGCGACCATGCATCCTTGTGGATAATCATCGAGAAGTACCACGCGTTGAACCCTGCGTTTGAGTTGCCTGTGCCGATAGAGGTTGTCAGCCCGGCTGCTGCGGCCATGACCGCTGCACGCTACGAGCCACCGAAGTGGTCCTCCATTAATGTCGGGTACTTCTCGTACTGCTCCATGCTGTAGAGCGGGACTTCGGTTGCGAGATCATTAACATTCTCCTGCATGGGTTTGATCACCTTGTCCGGGCCCGGTTCGCGGTAATTGAACCCGTACTTGTCCTTGAGGTAGTCCATGCCATAATAGATGGAATCATCAAGGATCGGGAGGATAAGTTCCCTGCCGGGGATCCGGTCGTTCCCAAGTTTTCCGTTCTTTAACGCATCTTCAATTTCAGCAAGGTTCACGTTGATCCTTCTTTTCGTTAAATCGATTATCGTGTGTGCTGCTGGGTTTAAGAGCGGGCTTATCTGATGGAGCAGGACATCGCTCTTCAACAATTTTCCGTCATCGGAATAGAGATCGATCATCTCGGTATAATGTGCCATTATCATCGTTGTTTGCGTTGTTTAGTGGGGGATACTGTCAGTGCAGGATCGGCTGTTGGGGTGGCCGCCATGCATCCAGTTATACTACGATTGAATAGAATTTTCATATTTTGTAAAAACTATAAGACTTGAAGTATTAATATTACCAACTTTACAGTTAGAAAGCGACTATGAAAGAGGATAGCGACCACATCTGTTTTTGCTGCCTGCAGGGGCTCATGCCGACAATCTCCAAAAAATGGGCCATCTGCATCATCCTCTCACTTGGCCGCAACCAGATGATGCGGTTTTGCGAGATCATGGGCAACTGCGGGCATATGCAGCCACCGGTTTTTACTGACCGTGATGTCCAGCCGATCTTCAGACCCTATCCCACATGTCCCAACATGACGTTGTCCTTGAGACAACGGAGATTAAGATCGGGACGGTCCTGAAAACAGATTCCTGCTTTTTACCGGAATATCCCACAAGTAATCTATTTCATAAAAAAATTCGCAATACTTAATACGAACTATCTTAGATTACATACTTTAATGGATGAAGATATTGAAATACTCTATAACCGGGAATGGCACCATCGCTGGTTGGTTCTCGGGGCACTCTTGCTCGCTCTCCTTGCAGCCGGGTTCTATGCCCTCAATGCCGGTTCGATCCATCTATCCGTCATGGAAGTGATCGATGCCCTCATCAAACCGAATGCGCTGGACACCCAGACGCGGATGATCGTGTTGGACCTCCGGATGCCCCGAATCCTCCTTGCTGTGCTGACCGGCGCAAGTCTTGCTGTTGCGGGAACCGTGATGCAGGCCCTGATGCGCAACCCACTCGTCAGCCCGTTCACGCTCGGGATGTCATCCGCAGCCTCGTTCGGTGCAGCATGTGCAATTGTCATGAGTTCCCTACCCCTCCTCTCCCTCGCGTTCATGGAGTACCAAGACGCATTTATCGTCCTCTCGGCCTTCACGTTCGGTATCGGATCGGTCTTCCTGATCTATGCCATATCGCTGCGGCGGGGATCGACCAGCGCCACGCTGATCCTTGCAGGTGTAGTCCTCGGGTACATCTTCCAGGCCGGGCTCATGGTCCTCCAGTACACCACTGACAACGAGAAGCTCCGGCAGATCACACTCTGGCTCATGGGAGGGATGTGGGGCGCCAACTGGTCGGCCGTGATCCTTGTCACCCCGATTGTCATCATCTGCTGTGCCTACCTCCTGTACAAGGCATGGGACCTAAACGCTCTTCTTGCCGGGGACGAGGTTGCCCAGAATGCCGGTGTGGAGATCAGGAAAGTCCGGCTCCTCGGCCTCTTCTTCTGCACGCTTGCATCGTCCGCCTGTCTCGCCTTCACCGGCATTATTGGCTTCATCGGCCTCATCGGGCCGCATATCGGGAGGCTTCTCATCGGGCAGGACAACCGGTACCTCATCCCCTGTTCCGCGCTTTTAGGCGCCCTGATCCTGATGGTCTCGGATACCATCGGCCGGACCATCATCGAACCGGTGGAGATCCCGGTCGGTGTCATCATGTACCTTCTCGGGGGCGTATTCTTCATGTACCTGATCTTAAGCAAGGACAACCGGATATTCACGTGAGGCGATGACATGAGACTTGAAATTTCTGACCTGGCCGTTTCGTATGATACAACGCCCATCCTCAAATCCGTCAGCATTTCTGCCGGGAAGGGGGAGGTTGTCGGCGTCATTGGCCCAAACGGGTGCGGCAAAAGCACCCTCATCAAGACCATTGCCGGCATCAATGTGCCATCGGCAGGATCGATACAGCTGGACAACCTGGATCTCTTCACGCTGCCCAAGATCGACATGGCAAAACGGGTGGGCTATGTCCCGCAGGACTTCCGGCAGATGGCCTCGATCACGGTGTTGGATGCCGTTGCGATCGGCAGGAGACCGCACGTATCCTGGGCATTGAGTAAGAAAGATTTCGCTATTATGAACGAAGCGATGAAGAGCATGGCGATTCTTCCCCTTGCGGGAAAACGACTCGATCAGTTATCCGGGGGTGAACGGCAGAAAGTGTTCATCGCCCGGGCCCTTGCCCAGCAGCCGACCCTGTACCTCTTCGATGAACCGACCAGTGCGCTGGACATCCGCCACCAGATTGCCGTATTCCGGCTCATCCGGGATCTGGCGCATACGGAAGGGGCGACGGTACTCGTGGTGGTCCACGACCTGAACTTCGCCCAGTATTATGCGGACCGCATCGTCATGATGCAGAAGGGCGCCATCGTTAAGCAGGGAACCCCCGCCGAGGTCATGACCCGGGAAGCCATCCGCTCAGTCTACGGTGTGGATATGTGCAGTATTGCAACCGGTACCGGCACGTACCTCCTCCCGGAATGGGAAGGGGGAGAGGCAGTAGAGACCATGACAGGGTGATATGCTGATGATAACAAACCTAAAATTTGCCAATAAGAAGGGAAAAGTCACCGTAGTGACACACGGAAAAAAAAGTGCAGGCAGGACCCGACAGCATCTTTCTACGATACTCATTCTTGCGGGTATTCTCGCAGCCCTTATCGTTATCGTCGGATGTACGAACTCAGCCACCCCGTCTACGGCCGCAACACCACGTGCTGCAATCACCATCACTGACAGCCTCGGGAATACGGTGCAGCTCGATGGTCCTGCCTCCCGGATCGTCAGCCTCAACAGCGATGCCACCGAGATGCTCATCGCACTGGGAGCGGGGAACTCGATCGTGGGGGTCACCGACACAACGCTCAAGAACAGCCAGCTCGCGCCGCTCATCCCGAATGCAGTCAGTGTCGGGACCTGGGATGCACCCAGTGTAGAGCGGATCCTGGGCCTCAAACCAAACGCGATCGTCTCGTACAGCGGGTACCGGCTGAAAAATGCCGACCAGTTCGAACGTTCGAAGATCACGGTTATCTACATTGATTGCAACCGGCTTACAACGCTGCGGAGCGATGCCCGGTCGCTGGGGCAGATGACCGGCCAGGAGAGCAATGCCAGCCGGTACATCCGGTTCTTCGATGCATGGTACGCGTATACTACGGAAAAGACCGCTGGTACGGTGCTGACACCGGTATATGTTGAAGGGTATTCCGATTACATGGCGCAGGGAGTAAACAGCAGCATCGGCGACATGGTCCTTGTTGCACGCGGAAGCAATATCGCTGCCACGGAGTCCAAGAGTTATGTCAAGGTAACACCGGAGTGGCTGATCAAGGAGAACCCTTCGGTTATCATCAAGGTGGCGCCTGATCCGATACCTGAAGGCAGAACCCTGGACAGTTACCGACAGCAGGTGGCAGACCGGCCCGCGCTTGCGGATGTCAGTGCGGTCGCGAATGGGGACGTGTATGCCATCAGCGGCAAGGTAGTTGTCGGACCCCGTGCACCGGCAGGGCTCCCGCTGGTTGCTGCAATCCTGCACCCGGAGTTGTTCTCCGGCACCGATCCGCTTACTGCATTGGATGAATACAGCAGGGACTTTGTGCCGGGCGCAAACAGCACGGCAGCAGTCAGCCCGGGGATCTGAATCGAGAGGTATGGATGAACCCGATTTGTCGTATGTGGTTGGCGGCCATGATTGTAGCATTCCTGCTGTGCGCCGGTTGTCTGGCACCATCGCGGGTTCCGGGGACTGACACAACAACCAGTGTCACCACCCCGGTCACACCTGCACTGGTTTCTGATACCGTGGGGTCTGACGACAGGAACTCATCGGACACTGCAGAACAGATCAAAAACGATATCAAAGCATCCTATCTGTCCCAGAAGAAGTATATACCGACAAAAGACATCAACAAGCATTTTCTGACCATCGCCTTCTCGGAATATAACGGCGTTATCATGAGGAGGGAATATCGGCATTCGATCACCATTTCCCTGTTCGGTGCGTATTCTGCTGAAGATAAAAAAGAAGTAGAGGAGTTCATCACAAAGTTCAACCGTATCTCGAAGACCCAGAAATTATACCCGTTCCTTAAAAATGATGGAAATGATGCAGACCTCTGGATCAATATCTTTCCCAACCGGCAACTGCACGATCTCCAGAAAGATCAGATAGGAAATGACCAGATGTATTATACAGAATATGACTCGCTCTTTTCAGATACTATCATCTATAGTGTAAATGGAACGGAGCAGATATTCGTGAATGCGGATCTGCCGCCTGAAAAACGCCGCCATTATCTGATACGGGCATTGACATACTGGCTGGGGATAACCGGAGAAGCACTCGATGAGGACAGTTTCTTCCATCCCGCAAACACTGACAAACCGGATCTCGCGGAACAGGACTGGAAGGCCATAATGATCCTGTATGGGCCGGTCGTGAAGTACAACATGACCATGTCCGATGTGAAGAACCGCCTTTATCTTGGGTCATCATAGAACAGCACAATTGTAGGGGGTAGTTTCTGGTGGTGCAATCCCCTGTGATCGGGGGCAGGGGAAAAGATCTACGGGAGGCTCTTGTGCCACTGCTGAAGTGGACACAAACAAACACAACCGGCACATCCCGGCATATGGGAAAGCTGCCGAGTTTCACACGCCGGATCCCTGAAGGGTATCTCCTTTGGGGATCCCGTGTGTTGCGAGGATGTACCCAGATCCTTGTCTCATAAACAGTTCACGCAGCCGTTTTGGCATTTACTGTATCGGGCCGGCCGGTTTTTCAGATACCGAAATTTTCCGTAAAAAATAGCAACATTTTTAAAATTCATAATATTAAGTGGTACATTATTCACTTATCTGGATGCCCTGACGATACTATGATCAGTACTCTCCTTGTCGATGATGAACACGCACTGCTGGATATCAGCAGAGCATTTCTGCAAAAAACCGGCGAAATTTCTGTCGAGACCGCAGATTCTGCCGCTGCTGCCCTGGACAAATTCAAAACCGGGACCTACGACGTCATTGTCTCCGACTATGACATGCCGGGAATGGACGGGCTCGCACTTTTGAAAAAATTGCGGGCAGATGGCGAAAAAATACCGTTTATCCTTTTTACCGGGAAAGGCCGGGAGGAGATTGTGATTGCGGCGCTCAACAACGGGGTCACATTCTACCTCCAGAAGGGTACCGATACGGTGGCTCAGTACGCAGAGCTCACTCACAAGATCCGGATTGCCGACCGGCAGTACCGGGCCGAACAGTCCGCGCAGGAGTCCCACCAGCAGATTGAGAATATCCTCAACTTTTTGCCCGACCCGACCATTGTCATCGATCTCCAGGGAAAACTGATCGTATGGAACCGGGCCGCCGAGGAGATGACCGGCATTCGTGCAGATGCAATCCTGGAAAAAGGGGATTATGCCTACGCGGTTCCGTTTTACGGAAAGCCGCGCCCCCTTCTCGCAAACCTGATTCTTTCCCCGAATGAGCGGCTCATGAGCACCTGCTACCATATGCGGGAGATATCTCCCCGGCTCCTTATCGGGGAATGCGAGGTGGATGTGCCCGGGGGAAAACACCTGGTACTCTGGGTGAAGGCAACACCTCTTTTAAGTGCGGATGGCTGCGTGACCGGTGCGATTGAGACCTTCCGCGACATCACGGAACGGGTGCAGCGCATCATGGAACACCGGGCGAATCGGGAGATACTCGGCCGCAAAAATGAGGAGATCCTCTCACGGAACGAACAACTGGCGGTAACCGAGGAGGAGCTTCGCCATACTGTTGATGAACTCCAGCAGAGCCACCGGCTGATCCAGGAAAGCGAGAGAAAATACCGGGCACTCGTCGAGGTACTGCCCGATGCGCTTCTCATCCATGAGAACGGGAAGATTGTCTATGGCAATCCTGCTGTGTGCACTTTGATTGGTGTGAGCTCGCCGCAGCTCCTCAAGACACCCCTTGACACCCTTATCGGCAACGGAACCGGTGAGGCAATCCTTGCCAGATCCAAAGAAGTACTAACCGGGAAAACCCTGCCCGATCCTCAGGCTTACACGATTAAAAAACCCGATGGACAGACGACCTGGGTGGAAGCGTTTTTTTCTCCTGTTGGTGTTGAGGGCCGGGTGCTTGTGCAGATCCTTTTCCATGATGTCACGCAGAGGAAAATTTATGAGGAGCAGATCGTTCGGCAGCACGACGATGTGGAACGGTACACGCATGCATTGACCCGGGCAAACAAGGACCTCAACCTGATGTATTCCGTCACCCGGCACGATATCCTCAACAATCTCACGGCGCTGATGGGATTTATGGAACTGGCTGATGCAAAAATTAACGACCCCCTCATTCTGGATTACCTCAAAAAACAGAAACGTGCAGCCCAGGCAATCTACCAGAGTATCCTCTTTACCCGGGACTACCAGGATCTCGGTATCCACGATCCCGAGTGGCAGAATCTGCAGGAGCTTGTTACCTGTGTGACGGCGCAGGTCAATGCCCCCCGCATCAAATTTACGATTTTAGTGGACAGTCTGGAGATCTTTGCGGATCCGCTTCTTGAGAAGGTTTTCTACAACTTCATCGACAATTCCCTGCGGCATGGTGGGGACGTGAGCGCAGTAACTGTATCTTTTCAGAAAAATGACCGGGGATTACTTTTGATCTATAACGATAACGGGGTGGGTGTCCCTGATGATGAGAAATCTCATATATTCGAACGGGGCTTTGGGAAAAATACCGGGCTCGGCCTGTACCTTGTGCAGGAGATCCTCGCGCTGACTGATATCACGATCCGGGAAACGGGCGAGCCCGGTCATGGCGCGCAGTTCGAGATGCAGGTACCCCTTCCCTCATTCCGGTTTACCTGCGGGCAAGCCCTGGGACGCAAAGACAACGACCTTCCGAATCTTACGTCGCCGTGAGGGCCATCGGTTACCGGAAACAGATGCCCCGTTCCATTTATGGATCCCTTCATGCGCAGATGCCTGGAAAATGAGCACCGGCCAACAATCTGACGGGCACGTTTTATACGAACCCCCGTAACTGGCAAAATTGCCCTGCAGCCTGCGTTGCCCCTGTACTTGGTTCTGCCCCGTATTCTTCCTGCATGGGGACAGGGGCGCATCGGACCCCAAAGATCTGCCGCTCTGATGCACACGTTCCTTAACACTTATTATAAAAATTTAAAAACTACATATTTTTTGCTACAAAAATAAAAATACTTATTAACAGGGCCGCCCCATGTTCCCTGTGGAGATGTCACCTTAACCAAAAAAGGAGAACTCCTCACCCTTCGACAAGGTATCGCTGCGGGCTTATTGCTGTTTGTCCGCCAAGAAACCGGGATCATTGGGGAATGATCCCGGAAAACAGCAGTCAGGTAACGAAAATGAAACAGACATTGTATGATGGCAGCCGTAAGACAACCGTCAATACGCGGTATGACGAGTGTCTCTATCTTGCGAGCGCGGCCGGTCTCTGACGCTTCCGATGCAAAGGTAACCGGAAAAGATCTCTACATGCACAGTGCAATCGATCCGGACAAGAGGATCACGTACTATCTTCATCTCTGGTCTACCAGCAGGACCGTCAAAGATAAAATTATCCCGCTGTCGCCCTCGATGGCAGACCGGTTCTTAAGAGTCAGGGGTCTTAACTGCAACCTCTTCCCGCAAAACGATCCCGTGGCCCGGCTCTACGCGTGGGGATACGGGATCGCAGAAGAATTCTGATCGCCAATTTATGCACATCCCTAGTATCTCTCTTTTTCAAGAGGTATATCCCAAAACAAGGGGATAATGTGAGATCTGTCGATCCGTTTTTTTGTACGAATTCCGGAATATTATTGCGTGCCGCAATTACAAGATCGTAGCGAGGCTTGTTTCCAGGAGGCAGAACCCGGTAATGGCAATGTGCTCGTCGTCAATACTTATATTAAGAACTCTTTGGGATTTTAAAATTCTTAACAAATAGGAATTTCTCACACTTTAATTGTATCATTAAAAAAAAATTATCGAATCAGATAACAAATCGCAACATATTTTATCTATTGAGTGTTACTATTGGATATAATTGTAATAACTTTGTAGTGGTGAGTTCATGCATATTCCTGATGCATTTATACCAATCTGGCAGGGCGGGATCTATTGGATTATCGCCCTGATATTTGTAATACTGGCAGTTCGTTGGGCAAAGAACGAGATGAGCGAAGAGAAACTTCCTCTTGTGGCAGTTCTGGCGGCCGGGATCTTCGCCCTCCAGTCCTTCAACCTGCCCGTCTCCATGGGCACAAGCGGGCACCTCGTCGGCGGGGCGCTTGCCGCGATTGTCCTCGGCTCGCCGTTTGCCGCGGTTTTCATCCTGACAATGGTACTGATCGTGCAGGCAGTCCTGTTCGGTGACGGCGGGATCACAACAATGGGTGCAAACATCATCAACATGGGTGTTATTGGCGGGTTTGTCGGGTACTACTCGTTCAAAGGACTCATGAAGACGACAAAAAGCATGCCGGTCTCCGGTTTTGTCGCAGCATGGCTTGCCTGCCTGATCCCGGCGTGCGCGTGCGCAGTAGAGATGTTCTTAGCCGGGACATTCCCGCTGAAGGAAGGGCTCATTGCGATGGGGCTTTACCATGCGGCGATCGGTGTGATCGAAGGTATCGTCACTGTGGCAGCAATCTACTTGATCACCAGTGTACGGCCGGATCTGGTCGATACCGGGGTTAAACCAATTAAAGGAGGGGTTCAAACAGCATGATCGATAACAAGACGTTCCTTATTGGGGGGATTATTGTCGCACTCCTTATCGGGGTGGTCGCAGTCTTCCTTGCGTCCGGTGACCCGGATGGCCTTGAGAGCACGGCCCTGATCATACAGGGTGAGAAAACTCTTACCGGGGGAACCCCGGAAGGTGCCGAGATCCATGAAGACCTGACCGGGAAATTCTCATACTCAGCTCCGATGCCCGACTATGGGCTGGGTGAGTCGATGGGATCGGCTGGCGGCATCATCGCCATTGTTATTGGTACCCTGCTCGCCTTTGGCGTCGTACTCGGTATTGCATACGCGATCAAGCTGGCAGGAAAACCAACCAAATAAAAAACCAACACACCTTTATTTCTTTTCATCATATTTCGTACACTCATGCACCTTATCGAAACCCGCGATCTCTGTTATGTCTATCCTGGTGACGTCACGGCACTGGATCGTGTCAATTTCATTGCCCCAAGAAACGCCCGCATTGCGGTGATCGGGTCGAATGGTGCCGGGAAGAGCACACTTTTCAAGCACTTTAACGGTATCTTCCAGCCGTCTTCCGGTTCGGTCCTGATCCGGGGAGAACCGATCACGAAAAAGAACCGGAATGAAATCCGGAAATTTGTGGGTCTCGTGTTCCAGAACCCCGACGACCAGATCTTTTCCCCCACGGTCGAGCAGGACATCGCATTTGGCCCGACCAACCTGGGCCTTGACGAGGAGACAATCAGCCACCGGGTCCACGAGGCACTTCGCGTAGTCGGCATCGAGCACCTTGCCGGCCGGGTGCCACATCACCTGAGCGGCGGAGAGAAGAAACGGGTGGCCATCGCCGGGGTGATCGCGATGGAACCGGAGGTACTCGTACTCGATGAGCCTACGGCCGGTCTTGACCCCCGGGGGGTTGCAGATTTAAATTATTTTATCAATTCCCTGTCATCGAAATACGGCATGACCGTGATCTTCTCCACCCACGATGTTGCGCTGGTACCGGAGGTGGCCGATTTCATCTATGTCATGGACAAGGGCAGGATCGTTGCGTCAGGAACAGTCGATGAGATCTTCCTGCAGCCGGATATGCTCAAGTCCGTCCGTCTCGATGTTCCGGTACTGCCCCGGCTGATCCGGTCGCTCCAGGCAAACGGGGTAGAGATCTCGATGGCATACACGTATGCAGACGCGGAACAGGCACTGCTCCGTGCATTTGGCAAACGATTATGATCGAGGAACTCTTTCAGGTCGAACGAGATGCGTATAAGGACAGCGTTATCCACCGGATCGATGCACGGGTAAAGATCGCGATATGTTTTGCCGCAATTATCGCCCTTGTTGCGGTTCCCTATTCGACAATGATTTATACGGTGGGGGCACTTTTTTTTCTCTTCTTTTTTATCCTCTGGTGTTGCACCCGGCTGTCATTTGTCGTGTATCTACGGCGTGTCTGTGCCATCGTCCCACTCTGGGGGATTATCATCTTTTTCCAGATCTTCTTAAAAAACAAGTATTACACCGAGTATGATGTTCTGTACTCCCTGCCGCTCGGGATAAACATCTACGCGCAATCGGTGGAGTTTGCATTCATCCTGCTTGTAAAGTTTGTCGTGTGCATCTCGTTTATCATCCTGCTCTCCTCGACGACCAAGATGCACGAAATGCTGGAAGGGGCTGCACGGATGGGTCTCCCGGCGGAATTTGCCCTCGCGCTGGGCATGATGATCCGCTACCTGTTCGTTTTCGGGTACATGTATCGCAAAATGAACGAAACCTTAAAAACGAAATGTTTCGATGCATTCGACCGTCACCTCCCCTATAGGTACCGCCTCCGCCAGATCGGCTTCCTGATCGGCACCATGTTCATCCGCTCCTACGAGCAGGGCGAACGAGTGTACACGAGTATGCTCTGCCGGGGATACGGCAAAGACAGTTTCCTGTTCGTGAAGAAGAAACCGCTCGGTAGATGGGATGCGGCATTTCTCTGCATCTCGCTGGCCTTTGTTATTGTAATCCCTGTAACGGTCTGGCTGACCGCCATCCGTTTATTCTAGGGGATATCTTTTTTGTACCGGATTCTGGCAATCTCCCGTAGACCACAGGCTTACACAGAATGCAGATGATCTCATTAACGGAAGGAGTATTACCCGGGAGATCCCTGACATGACCGGAATCGCGAATTCAAAAAAACCCAGTAATTCTCTAAATTTTCCTTTACAAACTCCTTTACAAACATCAGAATTTTTTGATAGTACTTACCGAAGCGATTCCCGGTCCATTGGGGGTACCCCCCTCCACCAGCTCATGATGGCACCCCCCGCTCCCAAAAACGGGAGGTACCCCCACCCCCCGACCAATTTTTCAAAAGCATGATACCCCCACCCCCTGTCCGGGCATAAGTGGGGGACTACCCCTCATTCCTGCATTTCCAAAGCCTGTGTTTCGCGTGGAGTTATCGTCTGAAGGTATCTTTTGCCGGCCGATGGCCTGGGGGGTAGGGGCCTCTTTTCTTGCTAAGGGGGTACCCCCCGCTCCCAAAAATGAGAGGTACCCCCACCCCCCCGACCGATTTTTTAAAAGCATGATACCCCTACCCCCTCTTGTGGCCCGGAGGTGGGGGGGTGCCACTTTTGTACAAATGAGGAGGTACCGTTTTCTCTAAAAAACCGCAGGAATGCGACGGGTACCGTTTTGTAAAAGTACGGTTACAATTTTTTTCGAACCATAGAGTTTTTGTGTCGAAGAACCAATAGTTATTGTGCTAATTATAAGGAATTTTTTTAATGATTTTTTAAAGGAGGTTTCCTTTGACTGATTCCTACGATGCATCCCACATCACGATACTTGAAGGGCTCACACCGGTACGCGAGCGCCCTGCAATGTATATCGGGAGCACCAATACCCGGGGGCTCCACCACCTTGTGTACGAAGTTGTGGACAATTCCATAGATGAGGCACTTGCCGGATTCTGTACCTTGATCTCGGTTATTATCAATGGCGATGGGTCGCTGTCGGTTGAGGATAATGGCCGGGGTATCCCGGTCGATACGATGGAAAAGAACCACAAGAGCGCTCTCGAAGTGGTGCTTACGGTCCTCCATGCTGGTGGTAAATTTGACAAGGCCACCTACCAGGTCTCGGGCGGTCTCCACGGGGTTGGTGTCTCGGTGGTAAACGCCCTTTCATCCAACCTTACTGCCCGGGTCTACCGGAACGGCAACATTTACGAGATGCATTTTTCCAAGGGAATTCCCCTTGGCCCTATCTCGCAGCGGGAAGAGACGCTCAACGAGGCACTCATCCGGTACCAGCAGTGGTACGGAGCACCGGCGGTATTTACCCGGAGTTCCCTCCATGAAACCGTCCAGCAGAGCCTGTCCGGACCCGCAGAACCGGTATTACCTGTAACCTCCGTTGAACCGGCAGTACCTGAAGAACCAGCCAATACTGAAGCAGAGGACCGTGCACGGTTCTTTGCGGAGTTCGGCCAAAAACTCACAGGTACAAAGATTACCTTCAGGCCCGATGAAACCATCTTTGAGACGGTCATATTCGATTACGACGTTCTTGCCACCCGGCTCCGCGAACTGGCTTTCTTAAACGCCGGTCTCACGATACAGATCGCGGATGAACGTACCGGCACCCGGGCCTCCTATTGCACGGGCGGGCTCTCGGAGTTCGTAAAATACCTAAATGAAGGAACCGAGTGTCTCCACCCAGTTCCCATCGATATCACCCAGAAAGACCCCGAAAACAAGGTCGAGGTCGAGATTGCCCTCCAGTACACGACAGGATACGACGAGAAAACGTATTCCTATGTCAACAGTGTCAACACACGTGAGGGCGGCACCCACCTGGAAGGGTTCCGGAGCGCGATCACCCGGGCCATCAACACGGTGGCAAAGCGCAATAACTTAATAAAAGAGAATTCGACGATCCAGCTTCGTGGCGAGGATGTCCGCGAGGGCCTGACCTCAGTGATCTCTGTCAAGATGGCCAATCCCCAGTTCGAGGGCCAGACCAAGATGCGCCTTGGGAACAGCAATATCCGGGGCATCGTGGATTCTCTTGTCTATGCGGCGCTCAGCCAGTATTTTGATGAGAACCCCAAGGTACTTGCCATCATTATCGAGAAATCCCTCTCGGCAGCAAAAGCACGCGAGGCAGCACGGAACGCGAGGGAACTCGCACGGCGCAAGAGCACGCTTGAGAGTTCCGGTCTTCCCGGGAAACTTGCTGACTGTTCGGAACGCGACCCGGCAAAGAGCGAGATCTATATCGTGGAAGGTGACTCGGCAGGAGGCAGCGCAAAGCAGGGCCGGGACAGGAAGTTCCAGGCAATTCTCCCGCTCAGGGGTAAGATCCTCAACGTCGAAAAGGCCGGGGAACACCAGATCCTAAAGAATGCAGAAATCCAGACGCTGCTCTCCGCCATCGGAACCGGCGTCGGCGACAAGTTCGATGTCGAGCGGGCACGGTACCATCACATTGTGATCATGACCGATGCCGATGTCGATGGTGCACATATCCGGACACTGCTCCTGACATTTTTCTACCGGTACATGGTCAAAATCATCGAGGCCGGGTATGTGTATATCGCCCAGCCGCCCCTGTTCCGTATCGCCCGGGGTAAAGAGGAAAAATACGCGTTTACCGAAGAGGACATGAAGAAACTCTCCGCAGAGATGGGCGAGAAGGGCGTCTCCGTCCAGCGGTACAAGGGTCTGGGTGAAATGAACGCCCAGCAGCTCTGGGACACGACCATGAGCCCCGAGCACCGGATCTTCCGGCAGGTCAACATCGAAGACGCGATGGAAGCAAACGAGATCTTCAAGACACTGATGGGAAAGGACGTGGACATACGAAAAGAGTTCATCATGCGCCACGCAAAGGAGGTGACCAACCTTGACATCTGAAAAAGATTTGCCCCCGGCATCCGGCCCGCTCACCCACCGGGTCGAGCCGATCAGCATCGAAAAGGAGATGAAAGTCGCGTATATCAATTACGCGATGAGCGTTATTATCGGGCGGGCAATCCCCGATGTCAGGGACGGCCTCAAGCCGGTCCACCGCAGGTCACTCTTTGCGATGTGGGAGATGGGTAACACCAGCGACAAGCCCACGAAAAAGAGCGCGAGGGTCGTCGGTGAAGTGATGGGTAAGTTCCACCCGCACGGCGACTCATCCATCTACGACACGATTGTCAAGATGGCCCAGCCCTTCTCCTACCGGTACATGCCCGTGCTGGGGCAGGGAAACTTCGGGTCAATCGACGGGGACTCTGCGGCTGCAAGCAGGTACACCGAAGTCAAGCTTACCCCCTTTGCCGAGGAGATGTTAAAGGACCTCGAGAAGGAGACGGTCGATTTCATTCCCAACTACGATGAATCCCTCAAGGAACCGACCGTGCTCCCCGCAAAAATTCCGGAGCTCCTGGTGAATGGCACGGACGGTATCGCGGTTGGGATGGCGACAAAGATGCCGCCCCACAACCTCCGCGAGGTCAGTGCAGCGGTCATAAAATACCTTGAAAACCCGGAGGTTCCCGTCGACGAACTCATGAAAGTTCTGCCGGGCCCGGATTTCCCGACCGGCGGCATCATGATGGGCACCGACGGCGTGAAGAATGCCTACATGACCGGTCAGGGCCGGGTCGTCGTCCGTGGAGTAGCGACGATCGAGGACTCCGACAGCGGCAACCGGGGCGACCGGATCATCGTCACCGAGCTCCCGTACCAGGTAAACAAGGCCCAGTGGATCGAGGGCATTGCAAACATGGTAAAAGAGAAACGGATCGATGGCATCTCCGATCTTCGCGATGAGTCAGACAAGGAGGGTATCCGGGTCGTCTTCGAGCTCCGTAAGGGTACGATGGCGCCGGTTATCTTAAACAACCTCTACCGGCACACGGCGCTCGAATCCAGTTTCTGGGTGATCAACCTTGCGATTGTCGATGGCCAGCCCAAGGTGCTCACCCTCCACGGCCTCCTTTCCTCCTTTGTCCAGCACCGGATCGAAGTGATCCGGCGCCGTTCAGAGTTTGACCTTAAAAAGGCGCAGGAGAGAGTCCATATCCTCGAAGGGCTGCTCCTTGCACTCGGACGGATCGACGAAATTATCGCCGCGATCCGCTCGTCCGACACGGTGGATAATGCCCGGCTCACGCTCATCTCCCGGTTCGGCCTTGACGAGGTGCAGGCAAATGCGATCCTCCAGATGCAGCTGCGCCGTCTCGCGGCTCTTGAGCAGCAGAAAATTACCGATGAAAAGACCGGGCTTGTTGCAGAGATCACCCGGCTCACAACCCTCATCTCAAGCGAAGCCACGATAAAAGACGAGATCCGGCGGGAGACTACCGAAATTGCCGAGAAATTCGGCGATAAGAGGAGGACACAGATCGCAAGCGCGACCGGCGACCTCACCACAGAAGACCTGATCGAGGACAAGACGGTGCTTGTCTCGATCACCACCGCCAACTATATCAAGCGTATGGACCTCGACACTTACCGCCAGCAGCGCCGGGGCGGCCGGGGTATCACCGGCATGACCACAAAAGAGGAGGACTTTGTCGATTCCGTCTTTGCAGCCGGCATGAAGGATTACCTGCTCTGCTTCACGAACCTCGGCAGGGTCTACTGGCTCAAGGTCTACGAAATACCCGAGAGCTCCCGGGTGGCAAAGGGCAAACCGATTGTAAACCTCCTGAACTTAAAAGAAGAGGTCGTGACGACCGTTGTTCCGATCCGCGAGTTCCGCGAGGACCGGTTCCTCCTGTTTGCGACGAAACTGGGACAAGTTATCAAGATCCCCCAAACCGAGTTTTCCTTTCCCCGGTCGATCGGCACGAATGCCATTAAACTCCATGAGAATGACCAGTTGATAGAGGTGATCTCGACGAATGGGACGAACGAACTCGTACTTACCACCCGATTCGGCCGGAGCCTACGGTTCCACGAGGAAACGGTGCGGACGGTCAGAAGGGGCGCATTTGGTGTGAGAGGCATGAAACTGCGAGGAGGGGATACCATCGTTGCGGTCACCCTGCTTGAAAAAGATCACCTGCTTACCATATCCGACGTCGGGTTCGGGAAGCGGACTGAGTTTGACGAGTTCCGTGGGCACGGAAGGGGCACGATGGGAGTCCGGAATATCTCTCTCGAACGCGATGCCGTCGTTATTATGTCCTGCGCGGTCTCGGACTCAGATGAGATAGTCGTGATGACGGCTGCGGGTGTTGTCATGCGGACCCGGGTGAGCGAGATACGGAGCGTCGGGCGTGGCACGAAAGGTGTCCGGATCATGCGTCTCGACGAGAAAGACAAAGTAATTGGTGTCGCTATCATTCCAGAATCTAATGTTGCAGACGTCGTTGAACCTGACACCCCGGCTGCGCCATAACTTTTGAATACATTTTTTTGTGCTGTTCTGTGATTTTAAAAAATATGGCTTTTCCTTATTTGCACGTATGTCAGTTTCTCCAGAGCGCGCTATTATGTTCCATGGCTCAAAGACGGACTTGAAAAATATTCTGATATTTTTTTTAAAATCCAAAAAATCTGGTGATATTTTTAGTATTTGTACCAGCGGCCTTTGCTGTCAAACTCCCCGGTCATCTGCTGGACAGGTGCTGTTGGGCTCCCGCTCCCGATTAAGCTCCTATAGAATGTGGCCTTGAATGCAAGCAGGAGCGGCACGAGAAATACGACCCCAAAAAAGATGACGGCGGCAGTAACCCACATGCCATCAGGCCCGATCATGGTTACCAGTTGATCCGGGGTAAAGGTAGCAAACTGGGTCTCGTTAAAATGAGTGAGCGGCTCGAGTTTGTTAAAGAGAAGGCCCTCCCAGACAAGGGCAAACACGAAGAAGTCGATGAACAAAAGCGCGCAGCAGGTAACATAAAATCCCAGCACTTTCCATGTGTTGCGGGAAACCATGACAATACTCTGACGGAGGGCGGAAAAAACCCGAAGATCCTCGTAGACTGCCGCTGTATCGCAGAAGAATGCCATGAACAACGTGGGAACCATGAAAAATATGGCACACAGTCCCGCAGCCTCATAATCAGTTGAACCCCCGGTAAAAAGGATCGTTCCGAGCATGATCACCACAAAGACGAGCATGAGCACAAAGAAAATGACAAGCCAGGGGAGCAGCACCCGGAAATAGTAACGTACCCCTTCGCGCACCATCGTGCCGGCACCGGTCTCGTTTTTCTTTAAGAGTCCAAACGTGCCGGCAACAAAGAGTCCCATCACGAGGCCGGAGATAATGACAAGCCGGCTGGTAAAGAACGTGCCGGAGAGGTTTAACATAATCCAGAGCACCGCGCCAAGCAGACCTGCGACGATCCCGGAAACCCAGAGAGCCGGGGTGTGTCCAACGACGCGGACAGCCTCCTGCAATTCCTTAAGGACCATGGTCATCTGACCCGGGGCATGGCCACGATTTCCCGCACCTGGAGATCAAAGAAACTTGCCGTGTAGGCCGGGCGGATCACACAGACCGTATCCGCGCCGCTTGCCGTCCCGCCGACCGCGATAATCTCCTCATCGATCCTGACCGCACCCTGGTCGGCGGCAATCAACACGCACTCGACGGCAACCTTGAGGCCGACCGCGATCACGCGCCGCAGCGCTTCTGCTATCGCTTCGGTCCGGGACGCGCCGCCGACCTTCGGGGATTTTGAAAGGGCGCGTTCGAGGCCGGAGAGGGCATGGGTACCGGTCACGATCTTCACACCTTCCTTACGGAGTTCCTGTGCGGTCTTTTCCGAGAACTCCCATTCGCCGGCTTTAGTAAAACCCATCACGTGGGTCACGACGACAAGGGAGAGTCCTGTTCCCTTCATCGCGTCAAAGAAGACCCGCGCGGTCTCTCCTGAACTGCTTGCGACAACGATGGTCTTAAGTTTGAGTTCCTTTGCCCGTTCTATGGCAAAGCGTGCGGCATCAGTGGTGTTTACCGGGCCCGGTTTATCGAAATAATAGCAGGTTTTTGCGATAAAGGTCATAAGTACCTTTTAATAAGCAGCCATGAAAAACTTTGTCAGATTCTATACTAAAACAACTTCAGATTATTCTGGCGGATCCGGCAGAGCCATCCGTTGATATTAAAAATTCTTGACAGATGAGGAAATACAAATGATCACCCTCGCGCTTGCAGGAAAACCAAACTGCGGAAAGTCGACCTTTTTCAAGGCGGCAACTATGGCGAACGCAGAGATCGCCAACTACCCATTTACGACCATCAATCCCAACTTCGGCGTCGCATACGTGCGGACGACCTGTCCCTGCCACGGCCTTGACCTCAACTGCGGCCACTGCGTGGATGGGGTCCGGTTCGTTGCCGTCAACCTCATCGATGTCGCAGGACTGGTTCCCGATGCGCACAAGGGCAAGGGACTGGGCAACCAGTTCCTTGACAACCTCCGTCAGGCCGATGCGATCCTCCACGTGGTCGATGCAAGCGGCGGGACCGACAGCGAAGGAAACCCGGTGGGTGTCGGGAATCATGACCCGGCAGAAGACGTGAAGTTCCTTGGCTTTGAGATGACGATGTGGGTCTATGGGATCCTTGACAAGCACTGGTCCCGTCTCTCCCGCCAGGCATCGGTCAAGACGTTCTCCATCCACCAGGGTATTGCCGAGGTCTTCACCGGCCTTGGGATCACTCCCGACGAAGTGCGTGAACTGGAACTGCAGCTCAAACTCGATCTCGTCCACGCACAGATGGAAGAACTCGTGCCGTTCTGTGCCGAGATTGTAAAGATCTCAAAGCCGATGCTTGTGGTCGGGAATAAGGTCGATGAGACCCCCGAGGCCTTCCGGGAGAAACTTGCCGCACAGAAAGTTGCGTTTGTGAGCGCCGCGTCAGAACTTGCCTTAAGAAATGCCGCAACGGCAAACGTGATAAAATACCTCCCGGGCGACAAGGAGTTTAAGGTCGCGGACGGGGTCACGCTCTCCGCGCCCCAGAAAGCAGGTCTTTTAAAAATCGCAGAGGTCATGAAGAAGAACAACGGGACCGGGGTCCAGGATGCCATCAACCGTGCGGTCTTTGAACTGCTCGACCGGATTGTCGTGTACCCGGTCGAGGACGAGAATAAGTTCTGCAACAAGCAGGGCGATGTGCTCCCGGATGCATTCCTGATGAAACGTGGATCGACCCCGCACGATCTTGCGTTCCAGGTACACACCGATATAGGGAAGGGCTTCCTGTACGCGATCGATGCCCGCACCAAGATGCGGATCAAGGAGAACCATCTTCTCAAGGATGGGGACATCATAAAGATCGTGAGTGCGGCGAAGTAGGCGCCGGGATGCGGCGCTGTGTGACGGGTGTCATCCCATTGTCAGACAGTCGCGCCGCTCCCACGCGAAATTTGCCCTTTTTTTCGTGATTTTGGCCTGATTTGGCTCCCGTTTACCACAAACCTTATAACATGACGAAGAGTATAGGGGAAATACCGATAGAACGGAGGTGAATCCATGGGTGGAGAGATATACCAGGCACAGGTGATCAGGAACTTCTTTGACACCATTACCGGCACAGACAGGAACCTGACCCGCATCTACATGTGTGTCATGAGCCTTGCAAAGCTCCGCATGGAATCCCCCGAAAAGATGGCGTCCCTGCTCGACCAGATGAAAAAGAGCAAGATCAAAAAGGAGCTCTCGGTCGATATCCTGGACTATGTCTGCGACGCGGCAAACGATCTTGAACTCGCGTCCGTGCAGACAGCGTTTGGGGTCAAGGACATCAAGGATATGGCACAGGACTTCAATGCGGTCAGCCTTGACAGCCTGTAACTTTTTTTTTGTTTTTTTTTAAGGGGCAGAGCCCGCAGGCCATTTTCTGACCACGGCCACTTGCATCTGGAGCAGTCAGATTAAAAAAAAGCGTTATGGAATACCCAATGCCCGCTTGTAGGTACCAAGCATCGTTATAACATACGTCCGGTGTTCGTCCAAGGCCTGTTCGTCATCGGGTGATGAGATCACCGCTACTGCATAGAGAAGGAGAAGGGCATTGTCCAGTTCGAGCGTGTCGGGATCTTCAATACGATCCGGGGGCAGGTTGACCGCAAGGTACGCATGCTCGGCATCCGTAAAAGCGACCACGTGATCCGGCCTGACCTGCGCGTTCTCAAGTGCCTCCGCGTAGGCGCGTACGATCGTAAGCGCCTTTTTGAGGGCCTCGCTGCCGCTGCCATCCGGTACCTGCGAAAGGGCGGTCGTGCATTCGCGGACGGTTTTTGGATATAACTCGAACTTGAACGCGAAAAATGCCGATGCGATAACATGGGCGGTCTTTTCCGGTATCCGGCCAAAGACGGGTCTCATTCGTTCAATATAATCGTTGAGAACTTTCTCCATGGATCTCTCCTTTAGGTCCGGTATGCGTCGGGCGCACCCGGATACTCAAAGATGAATAGAGTACATGTGCAGAAATCTGACATGAACATATCCTTCATACTCTCTTACTAAACCCACATGGATCTAACCTGGAGCATCACGGGTTTATATGACAATAAACGACCAATAACCATTCACTGATTTATGGGCACTGTAATTTTTTCCGATGTACATGCCGATGCTGACGCCCTCGGGCTTCTCGCTGCATATATCCGGGACCAGTCATTTCAGACGCGTTTTGGCCCTGTCGATACCCTTGTCAACCTCGGGGATCTCCTGCATAGGGGTAACTGCCCGGGAGCGACGCTTGAGATCATCCATGATCTAGCGAAGGAATTTCATCTGGTATCTGTTATCGGCAACCATGATCATGCATTCTTAAACGATGTCCCGGTCTCCGGAAGCGATGAGACCAGTACCTTACGGCACGAACTGCTGCGTGGTTCTCCCCTCCTTGACATTTTTTCAGACATGCCAATGGAATGGGTATATCACAAGGTACTCTTTGTTCACGGGGGACCGCTTGATCTCGGCACCCAGACACTCCGGCTCAAGTGCTGGCAGCGATTGTCCCATACGGCTGGGGACTCGTTTACCGGGTACCATTATACCGCACCGATGGCGTTTGACGCACTTGAAAAACGCGGCCTTTCCTACATGGTCTGCGGGCACCAGCATACCCACATCTGCTGTCGTAAAACCATGGACGGGATCACGGAGCACCTTATCCGGTTTGTACGTGAAAAGGATGACGGATTTCCCGGGGAAGAGATCGAGGTGGCACGCGTCCCGCTGGATATCCCGACACTCTTCAGGCTTGGCGGATGCCAGGGGGAGAGCCCGGAATTTGCTTACGCCGATGAGACGACCTTCACGTATATCCGGTTCGCGGAAAGGACACGATTCATCAGCTCGCCATGATCCCATGAAAGGGATGCCGGAGAGATCCGGCGCGGGCCGCACAAAGTGGCCAGAAAACCGGTATTATTGAGAATTTTCAAGGATTATCTGAAAATTTCACAGGTATTTTGCGACATATTTATATACCGTTACCACAGAGTGGTAATTATGCCTCGTGCAGGCGAGGGACGATCGATCCGGATTGATCCCGAGGTGTATGAGGCTTTGCTTACGCTCAAGCGTGGCAACATGACCTTCAGCGATGTCATTGCACAGATGCTCCACGACTACTATGGCTGGTCGGATGCCTTCCCGCCCAACCAGAGCGAACTGGGGGATTTTGCCGAGACAAAGACACCAAAATGAGTGACACAGTCGGGATTTCCCCTATTGAGCGGTGGACACCGGTCATGCATCCGTCAGCTGCCAGTACCATAAACGGGCACATCAGCGACGACACAAACACACGAAAAATTGAATTGATCAACAGGAAAGTCAAAGACTTGTTCAGATAAAAAAGAGGAAAACGAACAATCATTGAGGATCGCACCGGCGTATTACCCTCGCGCCGGTTCGTTCATCTGAAATTGCACCGTCTCCCCTGCTATCTCCTTCAATTTTTTTGCCAGTTCTTCTTCTAAAAGGGGAACCGATGTCTGGAGTTTCGTTCTCCATTCGAGAAGATCCTTCTGTTCCTCCTCTTCATGAACACGCATCCCTTCCAGTTGCCCTTTCTCTCGTTCGAGCGACCGCAGGCGCGCAAGAACCGGATGGGATAAAAGACCCTCTTCTGATTCACGGCAATGCTTTTCGAGCTCGCGGTACCGGGTACACAACCCGCTGACCTCGCCGGAAAATTTCCCGATATCTGAAAAGACCGCACGCTCTTCCTTGTTTTTTAAGATAATATCGCCCTCATCGATCATCTTCTGTACCAGAGGGCATGCCAGATCCAGTGCGCAGGCAACCGTTTCCGCAGCGGCAACCTCATGATCGGACAAGAGATCCATGGCGTCTTTAAGAGCATGAACTTCCTTTGACAGGTTCTTCCGGGTAGCGATCTTTTCGGCTTTCCTGAAGACATGAGAGGAGGTCATCGTAAGCGAGGCATAGTGCCTCATGAGATCGTCACGCTGTCGGACCAGTTCAGCGAACCGGGCACGCTCGGTATCCAGCACCTGTAATGAAGGATCGACAGAGAGCCGGGCAGTTTCAGTGGCAATAGCATCAAGACGACCGGAGATCTCGGCAATACGCGCTTTAATCCGTTCCTCCTTCCCAAACGATCGTTTCAGGTCCTTACGGGCATCGCACAGCGCAGTATATGCAGTGCGTACGGCATGGATACGGGAGTTTTCCGTTTTGAACCGGCCAAGGGATTTGGTCATCACGTTGATCTCCCGACCTATTGCATCGATGCCGGACTTGGTCGCCTTCATCTCGTCCGGGAAAGCGACCATAAGGTACCGGCCCTGACCGCGAACTGCGTTAAGGCAGCCTTTCACACATTCGACCGAAGCGGTGTAGAACTCCTCCGGCTCACTAGGGAGCTCCTTTGAGAGCGAGGAGTTCATCGCCTTAAGAAACAGGGGCAGAGAATTTTTTGCAATGCTCTTGATCTTCGGGTGGGTCTCCGGGTCCTGATCCGCACCTTTGAGGTTATTAACCAACAGTTGGAGGTTTGCGGTAGCATTTTGTATATTATGGATCGGCTCCTGCACCTCCGCGCTGATACTATCATGCGCAGCCTTCTCCCGTTCATCCAGCCACGAAGGGACTTCCTTAAACGACAGGCTGATCTGTTTGTCGGGCGCAGAGCCAAGGAGCGATTTTAAAAATTTCAGCATGTAACACTCCGGAATTACTGAATCATTGGGGTAGCAGATATCATGATCATTTGTTCATGAATAAAGAAAGTGTTCTTGGTTACTGATCGTCGCGTGCAATCTGGCGGAGCCGTTCGACCCCGTCAATCTCGGAAATCACGGTCACGACGGCTTTCGGGACCAGGGACTCCCAGGGCTCGCCGCCAAGCATCCGGCGCCGGATCTCTGTCCCGCTGTGCCGGTCGCGCTCGTACATGGCAGGGGACTGCACCTCCACGCCGGCTTCATGGAACAGTCGGACCACGAGCGGGTTTGACGAATAGCAGGTGTCAAACGGCGGCGTCATCGACATGACATGCGCAGCCCAGAGCGCGTTCCTCTGCACATCCTCGATCGGGATCACGTAGTACGGGCACCGGAGGGAGGTAAGCGCCCGGGTGATCATCAGCACGCGCTCGCCGGCCGTGAACGGGTTCTCGATCGTGTGGGAGAGCTGCGCGCTCCCGACACCGATGATGATCTCGTCGCACGTCCGTGCGAGCTCTTCAAGAACCGCCTGGTGCCCGTTGTGGTAGGGCTGGAACCTGCCGACATAAAATCCGCGCTTCATTTTTTCTCTCCCGCATTTGCTATCCTCGCCGCAAAGGCACCGGCCGTGAACCCGGCATCGATGTTGACGACCGCAATAACCGAACAGGACTGGAGCATGCTCGCCAGAGCCGCCCGTCCTTCTCCCATGTATCCGTAGCCCGTACTGACCGGGACACCGAGCACCGGTTTGTCCACGAGACCTGCGACAACCGCCGGGAGCGTTCCCTCCCGGCCGGCGCAGACCACAAACACATCGGCATCGAGCAGCGGCTTGAGCGCCGGGAACAACCGGTGGATACCGGCTGCCCCGACATCGTATGCCGTCCGGACCGTGCAGCCCATCTCTTCTGCGATAATCTTTGCTTCCTCTGCAACGCGGATATCCGATGTCCCGGCCGTGATGACGGCAACAATCCCCCCGGTCTTCTCCGGTACAACACCGGTCGAGAGGATGATGATCCGAGCAGTGTCCCGGCATTCGACCGAGATCCCGGTTCCCGTGCACCGGGTTTTTACCGCGGACACCTGCTCCGGCGTCACGCGCGTGACGACGCAGCGGCCGGCCGCCTCCGCGTGCCGGGCGGCAATCTCTGCAAGGTGCGCCGGTTCCTTTCCCTCGGCAAGCACAACCTCCGGCATCCCGCACCGGACCGCGCGGCCAAGGTCGATACAGGCAAAGTCCCCGACCCGTTCGAGGCGCAGCCCTTCAATCTCCTGGGCTGCCTCATCGAGCGGGATCTCGCCTTTCCTGTACCGTTCAAGGACGGCTGAAAGCACCGGGTTTGCATGCATAATAGATAATACAGATATGGGGAGGCGTAGTATAAGTTAGTTCATTGCGATGTCGTACCTGCTCTATGTTGCGTTTTTCGGCGCAGCGGTCGTGATCTTTCTCTGGCTGCGCGATGCGAGGATTTTTTTCCGGACCGGCCTATCCGGCTACCGGAAAGCGGCGTACTGGGGCGTGCTGTACGGGGCCCTCGGCACCTTTGGCGTCCTCTGCACGCTGGCCGGTGAAAGCATCGAGATCTTCGGGCTGGCGCTGATCCTCGCCGCACTCTACCTCCAGGGACGCATGACACGCGAGAAGATCTGGACGGGAAAAGAGAGCACGCTCGGACGGACGCTGGGCAGCGTGAAGCGCCCCGTATCCGATAAAAAATAATGGCTGAAGCAGGAAATAAAAATAAGGAATGTACCAGGCATGATCCAGAAACCACGAGGCACACGGGATTTTCTCCCCGACGAGATGGAAGCGCGGCGCAGTACCGAAGCAAAGATGCGCGAGGCAGTGCGCCGCTGGGGATACCGGGAAGTATGTACACCTGAATTCGAAGACCTCGAACTCTTCACGCTCCGGTCGGGCGAGGGGATCATGCAGGAGATGTACGTCTTCGAGGACAAGGGAGGGAGGAAACTTGCCCTGCGCCCGGAGATCACGGCAGCCGTGATCCGGATGTACATCAACGAGGCAAAGGTCGCGCCAAAACCCCTGCGCTGGTGCTACTTTGCCGACTGCTTCCGGTACGAGCGCCCGCAGAAAGGCCGGTACCGACAGTTCTGGCAGTTCGGTGCCGAACTGATCGGGGCCGACACCGCGATCGCCGATGCGGAAGTGATCATGCTTGCCGCAGACGCGCTCAATGCAACCGGTGTCACGTGGGACCTCAAGGTGGGCCACCTCGCGTTCATGAAAAATCTCCTAAAAGATCTCGAACCTTCTGCCCAGCGCCGGGTGATGGCGCACCTCGACAAGAAGGATTTCGACGGCCTCAAAACTACCCTATCGGAGATGGGCAAGGCTGATCTTGGCGAGTCGCTGACCGCGCTCGTGGAATGCCGCACGCTTGCCGAGGCTTTCGAGATCGCCGGGACGATCCCGGAAAAAGAGCGCGTGGAGCAGATGACCGGGATCCTCGATGCATCCGGTGTCAGTTATTCCCTCAACTTCGGCATCGCCCGAGGCCTCGACTACTATACCGGCATGGTCTTTGAAGGGTTTGCTCATAACCTTGGCGCGGAGAACCAGATCGTGGGCGGCGGGGCGTACCGGCTCGCGCACCTGTTCGGCGGCGACGATGTCGCTTCCGTGGGTTTTGCGATCGGATTTGACCGGGTGATGGTTTCTCTGGGCGATGTACAGCCCAAAAAAGATACCATTGTCGGGATCGTATGCACAAGCGAGGGGCGCAGCTTCGCGCTCTCCGTGGCCCGGGCATTCCGCGCCGAAGGGATCCGGGCGGAGATGGATCTCATGGAGCGCGGGCTTGGGGCACAGATGGCACACGCAGCGAAGTCGGCGGACTTTGCCGTCGTGATCGGCGCGAGGGAAGCCGAAGCAGGGCAGGTCACACTCAAGGATCTTCACTCGGGCGAGCAGAAGACGCTTGCCCCGGCCGCGGCGATAGCCGAGGTGAAAGCGCATGGTGCTCGCTGAGGAACTCGCAAAGCAGCAGCGCAGTATCAGTGTCGCGGAATTCTTCGAGAAGAACAAACACCTGCTGGGTTTTGACTCCCCGACCCGGGGCGTCATTACCACGATCAAGGAAGCCGTGGATAATGCCCTTGACGCCTGCGAGGAAGCGCAGGTGCTTCCCGACATCTACATCAGCATCAAAAAGACCGGTCCCGAGATATTCCGGATCATTGTCGAGGACAACGGTCCCGGCATCGTCCCCGCGCAGGTTCCGTTTGTTTTCGGGAAACTGCTGTACGGCTCCCGGTTCCATCAGATCCGGCAGACCCGGGGGCAACAGGGGATCGGGATCTCTGCCGCCGTGCTCTACGCGCAGCTGACAAGCGGCATTCCTACCGTTGTCATCTCGCGAACCGGGGTAAAGGAGCAGGCGCACAAGTTTGAGATCCAGATCAAGATTGAGACAAACGAACCCGACATCACCTCCCAGCAGATTTTCGAGTGGGACCGGATCCACGGCACCCGGGTCCAGATCGAGTTCAAGAGCACGATGTCGGCAAAGAAGAAACTGCTCGAATACCTCAAGTACACCTCGGTGGTGAACCCCCATGCACGCTTCCGGGTGGAGTTGGACGATGAGGCGTTCACGTTCGAGCGTGTGAGCCAGGAAGTGATCGCCTGTCCGGTGGCGATCCAGCCCCACCCGCACGGGATCGAGTTCGGGCAGCTCAAGAGGATGGCTGCCGCAAGCGAGGAGAAACTCGCCGATTTCCTCGTAAACGGCTTTTCCCGTGTCGGGAAGAAGACCACGCAGGATATGTGCGACAAGGCCGGCCTCAAGCCGGCACTCAAGGTCAAGGGACTTGGCACGGAAGAGCTCAAGAATTTGCTCGCCGCGATGCAGTCCGTCGCCGTGCCTGCCCCGCCGACCACCCAGTGCCTCTCCCCCATCGGGGAGGAACTGATCCGGCGCGGCCTTGACAAGGAGTTCCAGATGGACTTTGTCTCGGCACGGACACGGCCGAGCTCGGTGTACTCCGGCCACCCGTTCGTGGTTGAAGCGGCGATCGGGTATGGCGGCCGTCTCGCGCCCGAAGGCAATGCAACGATCCTCAGGTTTGCAAACCGGGTCCCGCTTATGTACCAGCAGGGCGCCTGCGCGATCACCGAGTGCGTGGAAAACGTCAACTGGAAGTCGTACAATATCTCCCAGCAGGGCCTTCCTCTGGGGCCGGTTTTGATCCTCGTCCATGTGGCATCCACAAACGTGCCCTTCACGAGCGAGAGCAAGGATGCAATCGCGAACATCCCGGAGATCGAAAAAGAGATTGTACTTGCCCTGCAGGAACTCGGCCGCGAGCTCAAGACCTTCCTCTCACGCAGGGACCGGAACAAGCTCGCGGAGGACCGGGCGCGTGCGGTCTGCGCGGTCATCCCGGAGATCGCGGTAAAGGTGAGCGAGATCGTGGAAAAGCCGGTGGTCGATACGACCCCCATCGAAGGCCGGCTGATGCGCAAGCTGATCGCAAAGAAATGGACCCGGGACGGGAAAGTGACCATCGAACTGAACAACTACACAGGCCACGATATCGAGATCTCGGTCTACGATATTTCCACGGACAATGCGGCGGATGCGGACATGCCCCCCGCGTTCTCGACCGAGATGGACGGGCAGTTCACGAAAGTCTGGAAGATTGCGATCCCAAAGCAGGTAGTCTGGCGTGTCACGTATACCGGCAAAGGCGGCGGTATGCTTGACATCCGTGGGATAGAGGACAACAAGAAGATGGTGGTGGATCTCGATGTCTAAAGAGGAACTTGATGCACGGTCGATGAAAGCGCTCATGGCGATTGCGTCTTCCTGGTACGACCAGATGACAGCCGGGGAGATCCCGTCCATCTCGCTACCCACCCGTACAAAATTCAACATTGAGTACGACGATGCAAGCGAGGTCTGGAAGTATGGCGACAAGGAGAGCCTTCGGACAGCGGCAACGGCAAAGAGCGCGACGCATCTTTTGAAAATGGCTTTTGTGATCGGTTTTGTCAAGCAGCAGCTCATCGAGAACCGGTCCTCGACATTAAGAGAAATGTATTACATCTCTGAGGGCTGGAAGCGCGCGAAGTTTAATGCGCAGGATGAGAGCAACTTCCTTGTCGAGGATCTCGAGATCATCTCCGATGTGCCGCGCGAAGGCTTCCACCTCCGGCCCGAAGAAAACGGGGCAAGTATCTATGGCCCGATGCGGATCCGGGAGCCGACCCGGCGAGGCTTAAAGATGATCCACTGCCAGGACGACGTGGGATCTGCCGGGTATTCCATCCCGAACAATGTTGAGAACCTTGAGCTTGTCGATCACGATGCGAAATTTGTCATCGCCATGGAAACTGGTGGTATGTATGACCGGCTCATCGAGAACGGGTTTGACGAGGAGCACAACGCGATCCTCCTCCACCTTAAAGGGCAGCCGGCCCGGTCGACGCGCAGGCTGCTCAACCGGATAAGCCAGACCTGGAATCTGCCAATTATGGTCTTTACCGATGGGGATCCGTGGTCGTACCGGATCTACGCATCGGTTGCCTACGGCGCAATCAAGAGCGCGCATATGTCCGAGCTGCTCGCGACGCCAAAAGCGCAGTTCCTCGGGTTGCAGCCCAGCGATATCCGGGATTATAACCTGCCTTCGGATAAGTTGTCCGACAAGGATGTCGAGGCTTTGAACTCAGAGCTGACCGATCCCCGGTTTGCGACGGATTACTGGAAGAAGCAGATCAATTTGCAGCTCGAACTGGGGCTGAAGTCAGAACAGCAGGCGTTTGCGGCAAGGGGGTTGGACTTTGTGACGAAAAAGTATTTGCCGAGCCGGTTATCCGAGATGGGTGTGATCTGAAGGGGGACATCTCAGAAATGGTTAATTTGGGGAAATGTAAATATTAAAAATCTATTAAAACGTAATACAATAACGGGATATTATGGGCGATCAAGTCAATGATAATTTATTCGACTTAACTCTACTAACAAAGGAAATGACATAAATGCAGATTTGGATGGTTTTACCCCTATTGACAATGAGCATACTTACAGGTATAGTGTATAATCAAAAATTTTTTAAATTTAATTTTGGTTTTAGGGAATCATTAATAATTTCAGGGATTATTTTAGCTTTCGTGATATCCGTAGTCACAGAAATTTTTAGTTTTTTTAATGCTATTACAGCAAATGCAATTATAATATTTTGGTTAATTTTTTTTGCCATGAGTGTTATAATAATGCTTTTTCACATAATGAAAAGGAATGGGTATGGCAAAAAAATTACCATTCCATCAATCTCATTTACTAATACAATTCTCATTTTGTTTTTAGTTATTAATATTATACTTATTACATTAATTGCGTGGATATCGCCGCCATGCAATTGGGACTCAATGGTATCAAATGTTGCAAGAATAATGCATTGGATTCAAAATCAGAATTTAAACGTATTTCCGACCAATATTGAAGCTCAATTTTATTATCCACCTTTCGCATCCATTGCAATAATGCATTTACAGTTACTTTCAGGAACTGATTATTTCTCTAATTTTGTCCAGTTTTTTAGTATGCTGGGTTGTTTGATTCTCGTTTCTTTGATTGCAAAAAGATTTTCTCCTTCAATTGAATGCCAGATATTTTCAGTCATAATTTGTGGAACCATACCGATGTTAATCCTCGAAGCGTCTTCCACACAGTATGAACTGGTTTTAGGATTTTTTATATTATGCTTTATTTATTTTATAGATAAATTCACAAACCAGCCATCATTTGCATATTCATTTTTAGCAGGCGCCAGTCTCGGCCTGGCGGTTTATACCAAACCCGTTGCATATGTCTATATAATTCCATTTATTGTCATTTTCATCGTATGCATGATAAAAGAATTTGATTTTACCAACATTAAAAAATCTTTGATGTTTTGGCTTACTTGGACGTTACTTGTACCAATTACATTTTTGACCATATGTCTTCCTTATTTTTATAGGAACTACGAATATTTTGGAAATATATTGGGTGATTCCAAAGGAGTAGTAACGATAGAGTTTTCTTTTCCAAAGATAATAACAAATTTCTTTTGGAATTTAGCAGAACATTTGCAATTTTTTTATCCAATTAACGTAGGTATAACCACTCATATTAATGCAATTGTCAGTAACATAGACACTATTTTTTCAGTGTCTCCAAATAGTTTCAGGGAGTTTATGATTCCCGCATTAAATTTTAGTGAAGATAATACGGGAAATGCACTCCATTTGATCCTGATTTTATTAACTCTAGCGATACTTTTTATTTTTACAATCAGAAAAAAAATAAAAAATATGTATATGGGCCTATACATATTTGGCATTGGATTCTCATTCATCCTGTTTTGTATGTTTTTTAATTATAATGTCTACAACATTCGGTACCAATTACCCCTCTTTATGATAACTGCCCCACTTGTAGGGTATGTCTTATCAAACCATTTCAATAAAAAAATCGCATATCTCATCTTAATTATAGTATTAATTATGTCAGTACCGTGGGTAGTACTCAATGAGACAAAACCGATTATCAGTTATAAATCATTAGAACCCACCTACCCCACAATTAGTAAAATTATCGGGAAAAATATATCGGAGATAATTGATCGGAATCCTCCTGAATTTACACAAAGTATTTTTGAGCGAGATCGGAATGCGCAATATTTCAATACCAACCGAAATGCAAAAGAACCCTTTTTTGTATTGACTCAGTACATTAAAGAGCAAAAATATGAAAATATTGGATTCGATATCATATTTAACTCACCATATAATAATGAATATCAATTATGGATGCTATTAAAAAATGACTCTGGATCTTTTCCGAGAATAGAACATGTAAATGTGGATAATCCATCCAAATATTTCCAGGATAACTCATTAAAAGATTTTAAACCGGATGTAATATTTTCAGCGAAAAAGGGAAATGATGAAATTCAAATTGGCGAAAATGTAAGTATTGACAATAACACATATAAGAAAATTAAAGGGTATGGAAATTATTCATTGTTGATTCCAGTGTAATACTAAAATAGATCCGTAAAGAGATGCAGGGATTATGAGACAACAACCATTTATTTCAATTGTCGTACCAGTCTATCGAGAAGAAACTAATATAACACCATTTTTGCAAAGAACCGAAACACTCCTTAAAAAATTACAACTCTCCTATGAAATCATATTCTGTCTCGATCCCTCCCCGGACAACACCGAGCAGATAATCATGGACGAGATCAAGCAAAACGAAAACATCCGTCTTATCCGGTTCAGCCGCCGATTCGGCCAGCCTGCCGCAACACTCGCCGGCATCCATTTCTGCAAAGGTGACGTTTGCGTCGTTATCGATGTGGACCTTCAAGATCCTCCGGAATTGATCGAGCCGATGCTGGGAAAATGGCGTGAGGGATACAAGGTCGTTTACGCCAAACGGAGCTCCCGAAAAGGTGAAACCTTCATCAAAAAGTGGATTTCGCATTTCGGCTATATTGTAATCAATAAAATTTCTGATGTGTCTATCCCGGCAGATACCGGGGATTTCCGGCTGATGGATCGCTGTGTAGTCAATGAACTAAAAAAATTGCACGAGTCACACGGATTCCTGCGTGGCATGGTGGCATTTGTCGGGTTCAAACAGACGTTTATCGAATATGACCGTGATGAACGCGCGTCAGGAATTTCCAATTATAACCGATACCTGGGCTCGCTCAAGATCGCATTTAACGGGATTGTAGGCTTTTCGACCCGCCCCTTACAGGTTGCCACTATACTGGGAGGAATTATTGCCGTGGGTGCGTTCCTTCTGGGATTCTGGATTCTCGTTGAAAGGATTATACTGCACGTCGAACTGACACCAGGGTTGACATGGACGATTGTCCTGATCACGTTCCTTTCAGGAGTGCAGCTCCTTTCGCTGGGGGTTATGGGGGAATATGTCGGGCGTATTTATGAGGAGGTAAGGCAGCGCCCACTTTATATTGTTGAAAAAACGGAGAACCTGTAATGGGGTTTAAATTTCCCATCCCTCCCGGATACCGTGAAAATCCGGTCTGGACAGGAAATGGATTCCGGATCGGCTCTGAAAACGTGCCGGTCTTACATTATACTGTATGCGATGCCGGGTGGACCTCATACCTCACCGAATTCCACGAAGCGGAGGCAGATCAGGGTAATCATTACATTGACCGGGCATCACGGCTTCATGCCTGCAATGAGTTGGAAAAAAATCTGTCGGCAGATCGGGTAGTACTGGAAATCGGCTCATCTTCCGGTTACCTGCTTCGGGACATTAAAAAAGCCTTTCCAGGGGTATTCATTATCGGGTCAGATTGTATTCCGGAACCTTTGGGAAAAATCGCAAAACATCATCCTGATATTCCGTTGATCCAGTTTGATCTTGTCAATTGTCCGCTGCCGGATAATTGCGTGGACGTGATTGTTGCGCTGAATGTTCTTGAACACATTGAAGATGATTCCGCAGCATTACGGCAGATTCATCGGATCCTGAAACCCGGTGGGCATGCAATCATAGAAGTCCCTGCCAACCCGGATTTGTATGATTTTTACGATGAACAACTCAAACATTTCCGTAGATATGCTCTGGATGAGTTGTCCCAAACAGCAAAAAATGCCGGATTTGCTGTGCAGTGTGCATCGCATCTGGGGTTCTTTGTTTACCCGGCATTTCGGTTCATGAAGTTGCGGAACAAGCAAAAAATGAAGCAAACTGAAGTAGAAACACAGAACTCCGTGAAACATTTAATCCAGTTAGGGGGACCGGTCATGAACGAAGTCCTCTATTTCCTGATGAAAATGGAATTGAATCTGGGAAGAGTGATCCGGTATTCCCGGGGAATACGGTGCTTAATCACCTTAAAAAAAGAGAAGTAGACGCTGGAGCAGATTATTGATCCATTTCTGGTAGAATAATTAGGAGAACAAGATGATGAATATATCCAAAAATGCTCTCCGTCAGTTATGTAAATACGGGATTGCCGGGGGAATCGGCGCATGCATTGATTTTGGGTTGTATTCACTTCTCATTAGTTTTACCTCATTTAATTATCTTCTCGCAAATGCGATCTCCTTTTCCATAGGAACCCTTGCTGTTTATTATCTTCAGAAAAACTGGACCTTTCAACATCAATCTGAAAAGAACGCAGTATTCTTCACGAAATTTCTATTTGTCGTAATTCTGACTTATATTTTTAACAACATTATCCTCATCATCTGCGTGGAATTCCTTCAGATAAATCCCATTATAGCAAAATTGGTTCAGATTGTTCTCAGTTTCATCTGGGGATATACGATCAATAAAAAATTTGTGTTTAAATAAATCAGAGGTAGTGTGGGATAAAATCCTTCTAAATCCGGAATTAAAAATTGATCAATAATTAAATCTTATACCCCGCACTCTGCGCATCGGAGTAAAACATCTGCACCGTCTCAAGTGACAAGTGATCGAGATCTTTACCAACCTGCGGAACCTTCTTGAGGATATCATTTGTGATTGTGATGATATGGCACCCGCAGGACTCTGCCTGAATAAGGTTCAGCAGCTCACGGGTGCTGGCCCAGAGAAGTTCGGCTTTCGGGTTGGACTTGAGAACTTTCACCGCATCTTTCATGATCGGCATCGGGTCTCTTCCGGTATCCGCGATGCGGCCGGCAAAAATTGAAACAATGCTCGGCGTATCCGGGGAAAGGGCCTTTGAGACTGTCTTTACCTGGTTAAGGGTCAGGATGGCAGTAACATTCAGTTTCAGTCCATCGTGGGAGAGTTTTTTCACGAGCGATGCAGTGCTCTCACCTTTGGTATTTGTCACCGGGATCTTGATGTAGACGTTCTTTCCCCAGCCGGCAATTTTCCGGGCTTCGCGTTCCATCCCGGGCAGGTCATCTGAAAAAACTTCGAATGAAATCGGCAGGTCCGGAATCGCTTTGAGTGCAGCCTTTGCGAACTCATCGTAGCTTTTGACCCCGGCCTTTTTCATGAGAGTGGGATTTGTGGTAAAACCGCTTGCGATTCCTTTCTTGTATTCTTCAATCATTCCGTTCAGGTCGGCTCCATCCGCATAGAGCTTAATCTTAAACTGAGGTAATCCCGTCATGATATACCATCCCGATACACGTGGATTTGTTTATGTGCGTAGTATTATTCGTACAGCATCTTTAAGATTCGCCGCGGTAAAATCCGGTTTACTCAAACCGCGGTACCCCGATGAATATGAATTTTCGATGAGAATCGTCCATGTTCCTGCTGCTTTTCCACATTCAATATCAGTATCCCGATCACCAATCATCCACGATTGTGCAAGATCGATTCTATACTCCCGGGCGGCTTTCAAGAGGAAATAAGGCTTTGGCTTCCGGCATTCGCATACGGTGGAGTATTTCGGTATGATCCCGTTCGGATGATGGTAACAGTAATAATAGTCACGGAACAAAATCCCCTCGGATTTCAGAAGGTGATCAAGTCTTTCGTGCACTGCCTGAATCTGTTCCAATGTCGTTTTCCCTTTTGCGTAATCCGGCTGGTTGGAGACAAGGAAGAAAACAAAACATGCATTCTGAAGATCAGAGAGAGACTGGATAACATAAGGACGTAACACCAGATCATCGGTAGAATGGGGCGGTTCGTACTCTCCGGTGCTCGTATTCAACACGAGCTCATTGATGACCCCATCGCGATCCAGAAAAACTGCCGGCTTCATTTTAAAAAGAAAATTATTTCATGCTTTCCCACTTCATCTCGAACTTCTGCATCGCCGGGCTCGATACGATGAGATGCCAGACAACAGCCTGAAATGCTTCTGTCTGGGGAGTCACAGTCTTTTCATTCACTGTCGGGATAATGACACATGCGTCAGCAACTTTTGCCGTGTAGCCGCCGTCACGCCCCACAACACCGATCACCTTTGCACCGGTCTTCTTTGCGTACTTCATGGCATTTACCAAGTTTACGCTTACGTTTTTTTCAGAATTCCCGCCACCGACAGAAAAAACAAAGATGCAATCCATCGCATTGAGCCGGCTCCCTTTGAGCCAGCTCTCAAAAACCGTCTCCCAGCCATCGTCATTGACACGGGCGGTAAGCTCCGAAACATTATCGGTCGGCGCATAGGATTCAATCCCGGCGATCTTCCGGAAATCATTGACCGCGTGGGACGCATGGCCGGCCCCACCGCCGACCCCGAGAATAAACAGGCGCCCGCCATTTTTCCGGACGTCCTGGAGGATCTCCGACATCTTTTTGATCTGGCCCTGATCGATTTTCCGGATTATCGTTACAGCGTCATCGAGAAATGCGGAAATATAATTGTCTTCGCTCATAAATTTCACTCCGTATATTAAACTGGTTTTCGTATCCTGATATATTCTTCAGTTTCCCTGATTCCGGATGTCGACCCGATCTCGTAGAAGCGTTTTGTGACCTCATATCCCATGACCTGACCGGCGTCAACCAGCCGGGAAAGAACAAGCGAGAGATCGAAGGGCTCATGTGCCGGGTAATCATCGAACACATTCTTCCGGATTGCAATGAGTCCGTATTCGATGTATTCCATCGCCGGGTCACGGGATTTCTTATCATATTTGACAATTTTCCCGGCATTCATGATGATGTTGCTCGTATCGAACGTGTTCCGGTTCCGATACACGGTCATCACGGCCGGAAGAGCCCCCGTGTTAAATCGCTGCACGACAGATGAAAAATCGATATCGAGATAAGAATCCCCATATAGGATCATGAACGCGTCCGGAAGCATCCCGGCGGCCTTTTTGATTGCACCGCCGGTCCCCCGGAGAACATCCCAGTCATATGAGTAACATACCTCCAGCCCGAATTGGGAGCCGTCACCCACATGCGCTTCGATCATCTCACCGAAGTTTCCCACACAAAGGACAACATGGGTAACGCCTTTTTCGTTCAGGAGCTCCAGTTGGTGATCGATAAAGGGCCGGCCGGCGATCAAAATCAGGGACTTTGGGATCTTTTGGGTAACCGGATATAGGCGGGTAGCAAGCCCTCCTGCAAGAATGACAACGGGCAGCATTACGATGTCGTCACCACTTTGCTGCCGTCAAAGTCAAACCGGAACCGGACCTCTTGCAGGCCCTCGCGTGCCATGGCCTTGCGGAGTTTCTTGTTGTCCTCTGCGTAAAACATCAAAAAACCCCCACCCCCGGCGCCAATAAGTTTTCCTCCCAGCGCACCGTTTTTCATGGCGATATCGTACCATGTATTGATCCGGTCATTGCTCATCGCGTTCGAGCGCTGCTTCTTGTGCTCCCAGTGGACGTTCATGATACGGGCAAATTCTTCGAGATCCCCATTTTCAAATGCAACTTTGCTTTTGTACCCAAGTTCCTTAATAAAATGCAGGTTATCAATCATGGCAGCATCGTTGCTCTTGCTTTTGTCGTCCTGTTCCTTGAGGACATTTGACGCAGAGCGGGAGTACCCGGTGAAGAAGAGCAGGAGATGGTCTTCGAGATTATAGAGTGTTTCCGGGGAGAGATTGAGTTTTTCCGTTTTTACCCGGTTGTCCTTGCAGAAGGTAAAACAGTTGATCCCCCCGAATGCGGAGATATACTGATCCTGTTTCCCGATCGGTTCATGAAGGAGATCCATTTCGATATGACATGCCTGCTCTGCCAAGTCAGCCGGGGAAATAACATTTTTCTTATGCGTATGAAGGGCTTTAAGAAGCGAACAGGTAAAACTGCTCGATGAACCAAGGCCGGTCCCGGCGGGAATATCTGCCAGACTTGCAATTTCAAGATTCCTGGCATCAAATCCCAGGAGTTTTAAGGATTCCCGGATGATGGGATGTTTGATCTCATCGAGACTCCTGACTTCTTCCATTTTTGAGTATTTTACGATCAGGTAATCGACGAATGTATCATGCAGGTTGATATAGACATATTTATCGATCGCAGCAGCGATCAGAAAACCTTCGTATTTCTGGTAATACGAGGGCAGGTCCGTTCCCCCACCGCCAAGCGAGATCCTCAAAGGACTTCGGGTGATAATCATATATTCACCGTATAATGATATTTTTCATACACTTTTGCGACGATGTCGAGTGCTTCTTTGGCATCGTGGATATTTCCCTGCGGTTCCCTGTGCATTTCAATCGACCGGATAAAGTCATTTACTTCGATATTCCATGAATTGTCCGGGAACGGGTACTCCCATATGGTCGTTTCCGGAGGACCCATCACGGGCAGCATCTTGTAAAGGGATAATCGTTCCGTGCCGTAGCTCCCGCCAAGCCCGTCCACCTGGAGTTTTCCCGTCTTCCCGTAAATTTCAAAGGAAAACATATTCTTCCACTCTGTGCAGCTGACGTGGAGCCATGCGACCTGATCGTTTTTGTTTTTCAGCATCAGGAACGCATTGTCATCGACCGGCATATCCCAGAAATACGTATGGGCAAATCCCCCAAGGAGATCGAGATCGCCAAGGAACCACCGGGACAGATCGATCAGGTGGACACCCTGGTCAATGAGTTCTCCCCCGCCGGATTTTTCCGGGATTGCACGCCACTCTTTTTCGTACCCGCGCCGGCCCCCGTGACCATAACGGCCGCGGATGAACATCAACGGCCCGATCTCTCCTGAATCCACCAGTTGTTTTGCCTTTTGCAGGGCTGGATGGAACCGGTGGTTGAATCCTACTTTCACAAAAACATTGTTTCGTTTGGCCGTTTCGATAACCGGGACAAGTTCTTCCGGGTTCCTGCCCCCGGGTTTCTCTACCAGCACATGCTTTCCGGCAGCGACCGCATCAAGGGCGATCCTTGCAAGAAATTCATTGGTAGTAGAGATAAAGACAAGATCTATCCGGTCGTCATTGAGTGCATCGTGGTAATCTGTACTCACCGAAGTACAGTTTTTGAGCTGCGCAACTTCCCGTGCCCGTTCCAGGAACGGGTCCACGGCGATCACAAGTTCATGGTTCCCAAGAGCCAGCGCACGTTTTTTCCCGATGACACCGCAGCCGATTATTCCGACTCTCACGATTAAGTCCCCCAGTTTTTGCCCCGGTCCTTCTCAACGATCCGTCTTAATGTGTAAATATCCGAATTCCTCAGATCGTCGCGGTACTGTGCAAGGTTCTGCCAAGGGTCCCAAGGTGCACTGATCAGTTTCCCGGTTATCCCGTTGCTTTCAGGAGATGCAAGATAAACGCAGAGTTCCGCACCTAAGTGCAGTGGAGTTCCGCCACTTGCTTTCTGCTTGAGGGCTTTTTCGTAGAACGCCTTGCCGACAGATTCAGGTCCGGCATTTAAGACTTCTTCAAGAAGCCGGGTGTTGAGTGCGCCCGGTGCGACCGCGTTAATATCGATTGCATACTCTCTGCACTCTTCTGCGAGCGTTTCAGTCAGTCTTACGACCGCAGCCTTGGATGCAGCATACGCACTAATCCTAGGCAGAGGTGCTGTCGCCCCGCCACCGGAGAGGTTGATAATTTTCCCTGAATTGTTCTTTTTCATATGCGGGAGTATCCCTTTGCACATGAAAAAAACGCTTAACAGGTTGATATGGATTGCATCAACCCATTCTTCCGAGTTAACGTCTTCGATGAGTCCCTTGGGGCCGTATACCCCGGCATTGTTGACAACGACATCGATCCGTCCCATTTTGTCAAGGGCAGTATCGATCATCGATCGGACATTTTCTTCTTTTGATACATCCAGCGGGACGCCGATTATGGTCTGTTGCGGCAGGGAACGTTTCCGTAATGCGTCGACAGCATGTTCCACCTGTCCTGAATCCCTTCCGCAGATTGCAACGGAGGCACCTTCTTCAACAAACTTTTTTGCAATTTCAAAACCAAAACCCCGGTTTGCCCCGGTTATGATCGCATTTCGTCCTGTAAGTTTCATGACAGATCTCTCCCCACGGTCAGATAACGGATATTTTGAGCTGTTCCCAAGTTCTTCTCAACAAATCCGTTTGGATCGATGAGAATTTTTGTTTGCATGTGAATGAGTGTATCTTTTTTTATTTTCTGGAATTCGGGCCACTCTGTAGCAATGATAAGGCAATCCGCATTCTTTATTGTTAAGGTACTATCAGGAGATAACAAAATAATTTTCTGTAGTTCCGGAGGGAGTTCATGAATTGCCGGATCAAATGCGGTGACGGCGGCACCCTCTTTGTGAAGCCATGTACAGATCTCTACAGAAAAAGATCTTCGTAACGTGTCTGTGCCCGGTTTGTAGGTGAGCCCGAGTACGGAAATATGTTTTCCTTTAAGATCCCCCAGTGCTTCCTTGCACTTCCTTTTAATCCATGTCTTATGGAGATCATTGCTTTTCAGGACGGCGTTGATGAGGGGGACCGGCAGGTGGTTGTTGTCTCCCAGTTTTTGTAAAAACCGGATATCCCTTGCCAGCGTACCTCCTGAAAATGCGTTGCCCGGAGTAAGATACGCTTTTGGACCGATCCGCTCTTCGGTTTTTAATCCCCGTTCAACCTCTTTTGCATTCGCTCCAACGTATTCGCAGAGCGTCGCAATTTCATTTGCAAAACAAATCGAGGTGGCAAGAAATGAGTTGATTGCGTGTTTTGTCATTTCAGCCGATTCGACACTCATCCATTCAAGCCTGTCACTGACCGGTAAGAAAACCGGACGAAATAATTCTTGTTCCCCGGGAGCAGTCCCGATAACGATCCGGTCCGGTTCCAAAAATGTTTTCAGGGATTTTCCCAAGCGCAAATTTTCCGGGGAGTACGCAAAAAAGACTTTTTTGCCAGGATATTTGTCCTGGAATTTCCGGGCAAGATGCCGTGTGAATCCAACGGGAACCTGGGAAGATATGAGAATTTTGGTCTGGTCCGTTAAAAATTCCGAGACTGCCTCAAAATTCTTTTCGATATATCCCGGATCTGCATTATCCTGCTCGTCTACCGGTGTGTCAAACGCAACCCATAATACGTCAGCATCCGCCAGTGCAGATTGGGGATCGCACATGAATGCGAGCTTCTTTTTCTGGAGATTTTCAAGGATCAATTCATTTAATCCGGGTTCCGCAATGGGTGCCCTGGCATTCCTGAGGTTCCCGATCTTCTCCTGGTCAAAATCAAGCCCGATGACCGTGTGTCCGGATTCTGCAAGACCCGCGGATATCACAGATCCCAAGTGCCACAATCCAAACACACAGACTTTCATGAACGTCTCTCCAGCAACCACGGATTATCTTCGAGAAATTCAAGCGTCTTAACGATTCCCTCGTGAATCGTATATTCTGGTTTCCAGCCAAGGGAACGGATCTTTTTGCAGTCAAGGAATATGAACGGATTATCACCGATCCAGCCCCGGTCTCCACCGGTATAGCGGATATCGGGTTTGAGATCAAGATAACTGCATATCCTGGCTATGGAATCTTTTACTTCACAGTACTCATCAGTACCCAGATTGAAGAGGTTCACCTTGTCCTGCGATTTTTCGATTGCAGTAAAAATCGCGTTGATGCAGTCCTGTACATAGAGATATGATTTTTTCTGGTGCCCGTTTCCTAATACATCAAGATGATCCGGGTGGGCACGGAGCTGTTTGTAAAAATCAAATACATGCCCGTGAGGATATCGTTCTCCAAGAATGGAGACAAAACGGAAGATCCATCCCTGGAATCCGAACCCTTCGCAGTATGCCGCAATCAACCCTTCTCCAGCGAGTTTGGATGCGCCGTACAGCGAAGTCTGGACCGGGAACGGTGCATCTTCCGGTGTGGGGATTACTTTTGCTTCACCATACACAGAACCGGTTGACGAGAACGCAATTTTATTGATGGAATTTTTCCGCATTGCTTCGAGAACATTAAAAGTGGCAATGGTATTCTGGTGAAGATCTTTTGCCGGATGTTCCGTGCCAAAACGGACATCGGCATTTGCCGCAAGGTGGAAAACAAAATCGCACCCGGACATCGATGCAGTCATTTTTTCTATATCCTGAGTGTCCCCGTTGATCAACCGGAAGCCGTCTTTGTGTTTTGCTGCTTCAAGATATTCTGGAATTCCCGTGGAAAAGTTATCATAAACCGTAACCTCGTTTCCTTGCAAAAGTAACCGATCAACAAGATTACTGCCGATGAATCCGGCACCACCGGTGACGAAATATTTTGAAGTGTGCATACTCATTTAGATATGAGAGGTGCATGAGTTAAAATTATGTGAATATGTTCACAAGGATACCCATGAGTTCCCACGCTATTTTACAAATCACGACACAACACAAAATCTGTGAAAAGCAGATTTTAATAGGTTAATTGTAGCGCACCGGAGTTTCTGTCCTAAACTAGTGATATAATTTATATCCGCTTTCAAGAGTACCTGACAGATGCTTGCGGGTGAAAGTGACGATGGAGATCTGGACAAAAGCAGTCGAATTCTATGAATAAGGAATACGAAGTGCCAAAGAGATCGGAGAGATAGACTCCCTCTCCAAACGATCCTTAAGATGATGGACGCAACAGTATCACTAGGGTACTGATGCCAGTCACACGGACGTACCCCCAGTCAACAAAACGGACATTCATTGTGGCACCAAAAATATTCCGTGACGGGGAATTATCTTCTAAAGTACTCTGAAATTTTCAAAAATCCGTATTTAATCATGTGTCCGAACCGGTAAAACGGCTCGAAGAAAGGATGGGTTTTTTGCGGAGATACCAGAACAATATCCTGCTCAATAGTCCGCACCGAAAACGGCTTCTTCTTCAAGCCCTCCGGCAGCAGTAACCAATCGCTGTCCGCAAGTTCCCACAAGTACATGGTCCGGTTTTGGACAAGTCTGATATTGCTGTCCGATTCCGGTCCTTCCCACCGGGGTCCCTTTTTTTCGGGGATATGGGAATAGGTATGGTTCTGGTGGACGGCATGGATAACCAGTGTTGCATCGATGACCGGGATCTTTCTCTTCCGCACGTGGTAAATGAGCCAGTTGTCCCAGCCTCTCCGGCCCACCAAAAACGGCGGGAACTCGGGAAACAGACCTTTTGGGAAGATAAAATAATCCATTCCCGGAAAATTCTGGAGGGTGTGGTGCTGCCGGACAACATCGAAAAGATCCTGCGTCCAGGTTTCCTGCGAGGTATTGACAGGTGTTGTTATGTCCACATCCCACCGTTCCCCCACCATAAGATAATTATTTGCCGGAATTTTTCCCACTGCTTCAGGCATATCATTAAAAAAAATAATATCCGCATTGCAGTAGCAGAGCACATTATTGTGTGCGATATTCTGTGCTTTGCTGAATACATCATCCAGATACGGCGTCCCGTACTGGTTTTTGCGTATATTCGGCACATGAATGAGGCCGAACTCCTCTGCGATTTCCCGGATCCCCGGCTCATCACCAAAGAGAATTACCTCGCATTGTGGCGTGAGACTCAGCCAACTTTTTATTGCGTTTTTCTGTATGACGCCAATGTGACCTTCAAATGGTTTGGGGATTGTGAAGATAGTGAGCATGGTCAGGTTCTCGTTAACATTTTGTGATTTATTGAGAGAAGAGCGTTGCGACTATGTGATCAGGAGATCTGCGGAATGTGGGTTATAGCGGAACTTCCAACACACTATCGCGATCTTGGTTGGTTCAATTTTCGCGCCCCATCTTAACGAGGGATTTAGTCCCAGCATTTTCTTATCGCTTCGAATTCATCGAGAACCGAAAAGATTTCCCTGACATAATCTTTACCTGTCCATTGGTGAGCGCGGGCATATCCTTTTTCAATTAATGTATCTCGCAATGAAGGATTTTTAAAAAGCATATCAATCGTTCGTGCAATTTCTGCTGGATTTTTAGGATCGACAAGCAAAGCTGCATCTCCCAATTGTTCTTCCGCACCGGAAACATTCGACGCAATTACCGGGCACCCTAATGCAAATGCTTCCAGAGGGGGCAGGTTATCCGGGCCAAAAAAGGTAGGAAAAACGAGTGCGTACGCATTTTGATACAATGTGATGAGATCCTCACGAGAAACAAAACCTAAAAATTGAATGAATTCCGAAACGGATTGATTAGATGCAACTTTTTTAACATATGATAAATTCCCTGCATCCGATCCCACAAAAACCAGAGATACTGGCAGATTATACTCTCTGCGAAGAATCTCCAGTGCACGAATTGCATTTATATGATTTTTATGTGACCAGAACTGGGCAGGATACAATAAATATTCCCCGGAGATCTCGAATTTTTGGAGATATTTCCTGTTTTTTCTCGGTAAATCCCCTAAACAGTACTCCGGTGTCGGCATGGGTAAAATTCTGATGCGGCTCTTCGGAATACTATAAAAAAATGAAATCTCCTCCTTTCCTGCGGAAGTGCCCGTAATAATACATGTAGCTCGTTTCAGCATTTCCCGGGAATATTTTTCACGCCCATCCCAGATACCGTTGTTACTCACCTCAGGGAACCACGGCTGCAACCGGTGCTGGAGGTCCCATACAGGTATAATATACGGGCATTCCACAACTTCCGGTGCCGGGCTTAAGAAAACCACCATATCAAGTTTATTTTTTTTAATTATCCTGTTGAGCCTTGAAAATTTCAGGGCAAGTTTTGAAAAAAACAGGCCGTCAAAAAAATAGTGAAGAAAAATTCTGTTTAGTGGTTTCCCGCGTACTAAAATATTTGACAGGTTGTCCTGCGAACACTTCTTGATTACAGTTGTCATATCAATTTTGGATAAAATGACATAATCATGATGGCTTTCATGTGCAATTGATAAAAATGAGAGCAGGAGTTCCTGCTCATAAGTATGTCCTCCACCGGATTCGGGAGAAGTTCCTGAATAAAAAATTCCTACTCTCATTCTAATCACCTTTGATTTTTCATTGTTAAACCGGTAATAAGTTGCTATTTTTAATGGTGTCAGTTATCTCTCCTTCATTGAGACCGTGCATATATCCCAGGTTTCTTCACTCGGGCCGGTTTCTAAGTTCGGAAACGCCCCGATTTTCTGAATTTTTAATCCACTGGTTTTGAATAAAAGCGATAGTTCCAGGGGGAAAAAGAACCGCATACTATGATCTTCTTGTATTTCAGCCAGCACATGATTTCCTTTTATGGTCCAGAGATGGAAATGTACCTTTACCAGATGCCGGAAGATATCAAGCAGTCCTGATGAAACCCGGATGATTTTTGTATCCCCTGTTTCAATTACCCGGACTCTCTCCCCGGGTTTCTGGTTAAGGACCGCCGGACCATACCAGATATCGCAGATAAAAACACCTCCTTTATTGAGGTGCTTTGAGACGGTTTTCAGCGCCGCAAGGACATCCTCGTTCTCCAGCTGATATCCCAGAACCGCGAACATCATGATGACCGCGTCATATTTTTTAGTGTCGTCAAATTCCCTCAGATCAGACTGAAGAAATACACAGGGTAATTTTTTCTGATCCGCTTTTGCCTTGGCAATGGCAAGCATCTCGTTCGAACGATCAACACCGGTTACCTCATACCCACGTTCAGCAAGCCGGAGAGAATGGTTGCCGGTTCCGCATCCAAGATCGAGGATTGAATGAACCGGGATGTTACTATAATCCCTGATAATCTGTTCAATCAGGGTACACTCCCCCTCATAGTCTTTCTCCTCGTAAAGGAGATCATAGGATGTTGAATATACTTTGCCAAAAACAGGATTCATGCGCCGAGAACCTCACATACTGCATCTGCCACGGTATTAATTTGCTCTTTTGTTATAGTTAATCCCGATGGCAGGTAGAATCCCTTTCGGGCAATCCGCTCTGCTACCGGGTATTTTTCGTCCTTGAAAAGACCCAGTTTATGAAGTGCAGGTTGTTCGTGCATGCCGATAAAGAACGGCCGGGTATCGACATCTTTTTCATAAAGGCGTTTTGCACATTCTGTATTGTCCATACCGCACGTATCGGAAAGACCCAAAGCATACATCCAGTAGACACTTTTTGCCCAAGGTTCTTCAGCGGGTAACTGGATCTCCGGGACGTTCTGAAGACGTTTGGTATATTCCTGTGCCATCCATCGTTTCTTCGCGATAATTTCATCAATGCGTGCCATCTGGGCAACACCGAGTGCCGCCTGCATATTGGTAAGCCGGTACTGGTTTCCGAGATGTTCATGATAGAATCTGCGAGGAGGCTGAAAACAAAGGTCCCGGTATGCCCGGGCTTTTTTCGCCAATGTTTCATCATCCGTGATGACCATACCGCCTTCTCCAGTGGTAACCAGTTTGTTTGCATAAAAACTGAAACAACTCATCGTTCCGAAACTTCCGCAGCGTTTCCAGGATTTTGTATTATTATGATGTGAATGATATTCCGCGCCATGTGCTTCAGCTGCATCTTCTATAATTGCAAGGTGGTGATCTTCTGCCAGATCAAGAATTGGATCCATATCAACCGGATGACCGTAGATATGGACCGGCATAATCGCTTTTGTCTTGGGAGTGATTTTCTCGGCCACTTGATCGACATCCATTGTCCAGAGTTTTGGATCGCTGTCAACAAGGACAGGAGTCCCTTTATTATTGACGATCGCAACGGCGCACGAGATAATCGTGAATGTTGGCATAATAACTTCGTCGCCGGGTTTGAGCCCAAGGCAGTGAACCGCGACATCAAGCGCAGTTGTACCGTTGCTCACCGCTATGCCATGTTTTTTTCCGCAATATGCCGACCAGCCGGATTCAAAATCGTTGATGTATTTTCCGGCAGACGAGATCCAACCGGTTTTTATGCAGTCGGTGACATAATCCAATTCTTTTCCTGCAAGGAGGGGTTCACTGACGGGGATCATTTACTTTTTCTCCACAAACCGTACTTTATCCTGATCACCACAATAGGGGCCTTGTTTAACTTCTATCAATTCCGTCTCTTCAAGGAATTCAAACCCGTGGCCCCCGGATGCAAGTAAAATTACATCCCCGGTTTTTAATTCCCTGCTGGTGAAAAATGATTTGTCCTGATGATAAAAGTTGATCTTTACCCGGCCTTTTTTGACGAATAATGTTTCCTGTGTATACTGCACTTCCCGCACATGCAGGACATGAATGTGTTCCTGGATGGTTTCTCCTTTTTTGTGTTTCATGTAGCCAAGCTGTTGTGAGAAATCACCGGGAGTGAAAAATTCAATCCCGTCTTTTGCGAATTTGTGGTATACGATGATAGCAATGATTTGGTTATTGGAAGTTAGTTGCTCGATTGGGGGCATGGTTATCATTTCCTTATATTAGGTGTTATGTGGTTAAAAAATAGACACTACATTGATGTATTGAGTCGCGGTTGATCAAATCTCAATTAAAATTTTGCATGTGTGAATACTTCATTTCAAAAAATTTCTTATTTGTAACAATTATTTTTCAATAACTTTTTTTGATTTTATCCACATTTACAAGATCTTTATTATCAAAGGGGATATGATAATCCCAATAATTTTTCTTTAAAACCCATTTTAACAGTTCCGGATCATTTGTTACTTCGTTTTGATGGAATTCATATCCATTATAATACGCCATTTCCATTCTTTGTTTGATTATCTTCAGATCCGGGTGTTTATTAGTTCCATTTTTTGAGACTGAGTATTTTACTGAATACTTTTTTGCGACATGTAAGTATGACAAAAGAATTTTTTTAACATTGGTTATTCTCGTGATTTTCCCATACATTCCGTTCTGTGACCTGAAATCGGTATACGAATTGCATACTCCCTGGTAAAACATACGATTCTCAAAATAGGACATTGTCATCCGTTGCGGAGGGATACAATGAAAAACACCTGCTTCAGGATTATAAACAGCCCTAAATCCTTTATCATAACAACGCATAGTTAATCCGGTTTCCCCATCTCCTTGGTATCTCTGTAAAAATTTGGGATAAAGATCCGGATGAAAACCCCCGGCATCAAATAATGCCGTTTTTCTGATTGATAAATTAAGTCCAAAAATATAATTTGGATGAATCTCTTTAGGTTGATCCCCCAAATCCTGCAAACTCAAATATCCGCAGGAGGTTCCTCCATACGGTGTCATTTCCCACAAATTGTGTAACCATGCAGGAGGTACTCCTTCATATTTCGGGATAGATTTCCCACCCACTAATTGCACGTTGTCATCTTCAAAAGACTTTGAAATTGCTGCCAGCCACGTCGGGAATGGAATAATATCGTCATCAATAAAGGTAAAAATATTACCTTGTGCTTCTGAAGCCCCCTTATGTCTGGCAGCGAGAAGACCGGGTGAGGGTTCAAAAATATATCTTATTGTATGTTGGGGGTTTTCTTGAATTATTGTTTTACATATATTTTCGGTATTATCCGTCGAGCCATTATCAATTATCAGAATTTCATATTTATCAGATCGATAATTTAGAGTGGTTATTCCTTTTATCGCATTTGGTAGAAAGGCATCCCTGTTAAATGTTGGAATAATTATCGAGATATAAGAACTAGTATCTGTCATTACACATCCCCCAAATTCATATCTTTAACGCAAGGTAGTCGTATTTTCTACACTAATGATCACATCTATATTGAAACATGAATTGTCTTGTTATTTACTTTGTATAGAGATGTTTTGTATACCAGTCTATAGATTTTTTTATTCCTTCATGAATTTTTATTTTTGGTAAATATCCAAGTTTCTGTTGTGCTTTAGATATATCAATGGATGATCGAACTACCTCCCCCGTCCGATTGTCATTTAATACAATAGAATTGTTTCCATTCATTCCCTGAATAATTTGTTCAGCGACTTCAATAATTGGAATGCTTGTTCCTGATGCAATGTTAAAAACTGAATTTTTTTCCTGTGAAAAATGCTCAATGCATTTGATGATCCCGTCAACAGTATCATCAATATATGTAAAATCGAGCACTTTGTCTTTTCCGAAAATTGTCAGATCTTCGTTGTTCAATGTCTGGCGAATAAACAGAGGAATCACACGGTCAGATTCATCGTACATGCCGTATACATTGGAAAACCGGGTGATAATAAAATCAATTCCATAACACTGATGATATGCATGTATGAGTGCCTCTCCACCAATTTTGGATGCTGTGTAAGGACTTTCACAATATTTTACAAATGCATCTTCTTCTGAATAAATTGGAAGTCCCGAATTGCCGTATACTTCCCTGCTTGATGAAAAAATGATTTTTTTGATATTATTTACTCTACCAAATTCCAGTACATTAAAGAGCATCTCAAAATTATCCCGGGCGAGAGCGGGGTCAACAACCAAGTTATAGACTCTTGCATTTGCAGCAAGATGAATGATCATATCGATATCTTTGGGCAATGAGCGCAGGGAGTTTTTGTCGCACAAATCTGCAATTATCGTAATTTTATCAATTTTACTGTTCCAGGGGTTCGATCTTTTATCGACACCTATTACATTATAACCACAAGCCAGCAATTTTTCACATAGCCGGGTCCCGATTGTCCCGCTACTTCCAGTCACTAATATATTCTTTATCGGACCTGACGCAAGGGATGATTTCAATTTAGTCATATTCTCGTTTAGAAATTATCGTATTGGTAAAAGAGGTTAGCGGTCTATCAAAACCAGGCCCAATACATATCTGGAAGTTTTTCCTGTGATCTGACTTTGGAAGGGATCTCTTTCCGAATACATCTTCAAGTTATCGCGATTTCATCAATACCGTTGACATTTGTCATTCTCATAATTAAATTCTATATCGATTTCGAATAAGCCGGAATATATGTTGAATAACTGACAACGGTGTATGAATTTTTTTATCTGTAACTTCAAATATAATCTGTGAATAAACTTTTAAATCGAGTTTATTTGTTTCCCCCTCCTGACTAATTATGCGTCCAACGGACCGGATCAATGCATACTTGTACGTAGACTTTTCTTGTTCATCATCGAATCCAGCCGTTGACCAGACCGAAAATATATCCTCTCTTAATTTTGAAAGTTGAGGAATTTCATTATACCAAAAACCCCGCCATGCATCCGGAGTTGACATTTTCAGATTATGCTCTGCAAGAGTAATATATAAATCAATCATATCGGATCCAATTGGTGCTACCTGAAGAGAATATTCCCAATCGATAATTCGCCATGAGGTCCCCACTAAAAAAATATCTTGTGACCAAAGATCTCCATGACTCCAGGAACATGGAACTTTTTTTTGATCATTGAATTTAAGGATATTTAGATCGCAGAATTCCTCAAAAACCAGTGTTCCTTCTTTCTGCTTTATTTTTTGATTTATTAATTCTTTTAACTCGTCATAAAAATCAGAAGACAAGACAGAATTTTCTATTTGCGTCGAACTGAATTTATGAAAAAAATCTGATACTAATTTCCAGGTATCTGGATCACGGGGATTTTCAGAAATAATTGACATTAATGTTTTTTCTTGAATCCTGTCCGACCAATAGTATTCCTTATTGTTTAGAGAGAAGCTTCCTTTATTTTCCGGTAAAAAATTATCAACGTCTTCAGAAAATTGAGGTTTATATGGATTGCATCTGCATCGAATGCCATAAAGTGAAATACTTTCTCGAATTACTATCGTTTCAATTCGTTTTTTTCCAACATAAACGATATATTGACAGGTTCCATTGTGTGATTTCCGCCAGGGGGGATGCAATTCTATTGCGATTTTTTCATTTTCTGGTATTTTGAATAATTTCCGGTTTTTTTCTAAATAGTCAATTAATTTAGTTATCATTATTCCTGTTCCCTCCCTATTAAGAAGCAATAACTGTAAATAAAATGCTCAATCAGATCCATATTATAAACGTAGTCAATAAATCTGTTTTTAAATTCGTTTTTGGCGCTGTATCTCTCCATCAGCATTCCCTTTTTTAATCCGTCTTTATCTTCTAAACTTGTGATAAGTCGGGGAAATCGATAATCCGGGAATATTCCATATCCTTCAGTTAATGTCAGATTTACAGAGGGCAATAATTTTTTAAACTCCTGAAGAGACCACGTCCAAGTAAGAAAGTCCCGGCCTTTGAGTCTCTGGTGACATTGATTCGCCTCAATCCGATCCATAAGTGATAAATAGGGAATATCCGTATGATCTTCAGGATAGCCCATAAAATATTGTAATGCAAATCGATTTTCAATAGCCAAGTAGATGCTTCCGCGGGGTGAGAGATATTGTCTCATGTGATCAAGGAAGTCCAATTGAATTTCCAGAACGTTGTCAAAAGAAGCACGACAAACCGGAATCCATTCCAAGACACCATTTAAAAGAATAAAATCAAACGAACCAAGATCCGGTGGGAGGGAATCATAGTCTTTGCAAGCAATGAATTCACCATTTAGTCCACTTTGAAGTATCCTTTCACGAGCAATTTCCAGACGGATTTGACAATTATCGATAAATGTAACATGAGCCCCGTGTCGTGCAGCCACAACACCTAATGAACCAATACCACAACCATAATCAAGAATACGGAGCCCAGATATATTTCCTAATAGTGTAAGACCCAATGCTCTTCGTGGATCTAACGCATATTCCCGGAAATATTCGTTTTTCTTCCGATCACAATAACGAGAAATTTCCCGTTCGATATTGCCGTTTTTTTGGCTATTTTTCAGTATTGTCTCCATATCACTTTTAGGGATCTCGCCATAGTAAGTATCTGGATCGACATCGATGTTTTGAATAGGTGAATCATTAACTAGATTACAAGGTTCATGATTACATTTTTTCATAAAACAAACCAACTGTTGATCATTAAACATGGTTTTTTAAATATTTTAAATCTCTTTATGCAGAAACGCGTTTAGGACCTGATAGAGTCTCTCAAAAAATAATCTCTTTTGAGAAGAGAGGAATCCGTTTAAGCTGTTGTAACACAAACATATTTTTTGAAAAATTAGGGCTGTTTTTTTTGGTTTTCCAACGTTTCTCTAATTATTTCCTCAATCGGCGGGTATTTTGAATCATCAAGATATTCACGTGAATATTTACGGGAACGATCCTGCAATTTTTCTCTCATGTTCGGATCCATAAAAAATGTTCGTATGAGATCCCAAAATTGATTGCTATCCTGTACTATTTCTCCTGCAGGCATTATTGTATCAGCAAATTTACCCCAGATACACGTTTTTAAATTAAATTTAATATCCGTATAAAACAGGATTATTGGTTTTTCTGCTTGCAATGCATGGAGAATCGCAGTTGATTTCATATTTAAAACAATTACCAAATCCGCCCACTGTAAAGCAGATCGTAAGGGGTAATCAACAGGCAGTACTTTTGAAAATAAATCCTCATCTGCCATGCGTATTAAATCAAGTTCAGGCCATCCTGGATGAACTTTAATCTTAATCTCTAACATTTGTTTGAGATCTTTTGGTGGATGGGAAAGTGTTCGGAACTCTTCAAACTGATCGGTAACACTTGTTTCAGGTAGTGAATCGGGTATTGAAATTGGGTTAGTAAGGGCTAGTATCTTTCCCCTGGAAGGGATTTGACTTAGTGAGCTGGTGTGAACAGGATAGGGATTTTCAGATAGTAATCCTCTACAGGGTATCAGGCGGTGCTCTTCAATTCCTCCCTGTTTATAGGTAATTCGTTCTGTTTTCAAGTTATACAGAATATACTCACTTGATGCGATATTATCCGGATCCATCACCCCAGCATGAGGGATAGAAAATGTGGGAATGCCTGATCTTTTTGCGGCTTCTGCGGGAATCTGTGACTCACAATCTGTGAGGGAACTAACAATAATTACACTCGGATGTGCCTGTTGACAAAAATTTAGCCACGATTCATATTTTGCTGCTAATTCCGGCCAACGGTTTTCACAATAATAGTAAAAATGGGTATCAAGATATTCTAATGGTTTTTTCCAGTATTGATCATTTGATTCTTTTAAACATTTTTGATACCCCTTCAAGAATAGATTCTTTAAGTCATAATTAATATTCGTTATTTGTGGTTCACAAAAAACTGGTACTGACAATTGCAGTGACATCTTTTTTACTTCACGAGGATCTGAACATAATGCAATGACTAAAAATTGATCTTTAAAATTTTCGGATAATGAATTTACTATTTCTGTAAATCGAAAAGTTTCACCGGGATTGATGACTAAAATAATTTTATCGTTAAAAGGTAAATAAGAACAAGTATACGTATTCAGTTTTTTTATTATATGAGCGGTATCAATACATTTTTTATATCCATATCGTGCAATTTTAAACAATTTTGATGAAGGAATATCTGATACGATGGAGGGTAAATCTTTTTTCCAAAATGTTTTACAAGGATGAGAACCATTATAACCTATTTTAACTGAAGGAAACGGACATTCGGGAAAAATTAATTTTTCTATGCACTGTTCTCTGAAACAATTTGCCATTGAATGAGCAAGACAAATATCCGCCCAAAAAAAATGCATTGCACGATGGTCTAAATCCGGCCAGCAGATTCTATCATATGTAAATTCATTACGGGCAGATTCAAACCATCCTTTTTCACAAATTTCCGCGCTCTCTATAGAATTACCTCTTTCTTTTAAATCAATGTAATCGTCGAATACTCCATAAGGTATACCTGATTTCCAGAACAGCGTAATTGCCGAGGCATCAAGTGGCAACAACGAATATCCTTTTTCTGAATATCGTTTTAAAAAATTTAAATCTTTTATATCCGAGCCAAAAAATGCCAGTATTTTTTTACTGCCTTTCATAATTTTTCACCCTCAAAAATGAATGTTCCCAAATAAACCACAAAATTATAATTTTGTGACTCACTCCAATATATGTCAACACGTTTTGCCCCCATCCATTGTTAATATGGGATCTGACATCAGTAGATAGATGCATCGGAGACAAGAAAAATTATTGACTATATCAAAATCTTTACAAATACCCCGATCAATCACATCACACAAATTTTCAACTTTAGTGAAATTGCTTAATCCAAGTTCTGAAATTTCTTTAATAGTAAAATAAACATCAAACAAAACATATTTTTCATTTTTTTTATAGAGTGCATAGCCAACATCAGGATCTGTGGCAATATACATCAAAATGTGGAGGTTGTCGCTTTTTTTTAAGGGTAAAAGGGAACTGACATTTTCAGAATTCTCAAAAATTACAACTATTTTCGAATGATCTATCTTTATGTTGTTATTTGCCAATTCAATAACTTCAGATAATAATAAACTATGATGTGTCATTTAATAGAATCCATTATTTTAATTGTATGATTCCTAGATAATCCTAATTGAAAAATTGTAGTGCATCTTAAGATATCTACCCCCGGCAACTTTCTGATATTAAGTTCCCTAATCTTTTGATCTCATAAATATCCATTAAAGTTCACTCCCCCCTTACTTTTCTTAATTTCAGCAGTTCTGGTTCTTTATCCAGTGTTCTGATAATATCCCCAGTTGTCCAGAAAGGTCCTTTCTTCTGTGGCAACCGTTTGATAAGTTCCCGCACGAAAACAAGGTCCTCAAAGAAATCGATATCCAGCCGGTAGCCGGGCCTATGGAATTCCGGCAGGGCATGCTGTAATTTGCTTGTATAATCGCGGTTATTATGAAGATAGGTGACTACATGTTCCCGGTACCGCATGTCCTTTGCTTCCCTGTCAAGGCGCAAAAGTGTTTTCGCACTCACCATCTCAACGCCGACACCATCGGGATACCCGGAGACCGGGCCGAGGTTGGATGCATAATCGCAGGGCTGGTTATCCCAGAAAAAGGTGATCAGGTTATCAATCATTTCCGGATCCAGCAAAGGGTTATCAGCCGCTGCCCTGACAACGGCATCCGATGGATGTGCCTTATATGCCTGGACAAAACGCCCAAGTACATCATCTTCACTACCTCGGATGATTTCGACCCCGCACCGTTCTGCGATCGGAATGAGTGGGTCATCTTTTTTTCTTGTCGATGTCGCAAGAATAATTTTTTTCGGGATCGTTGATTTTGTGATTCTTTTAAGAACAAGTTCAAGGAGCGAAAGATCTTTCCATACGGGCATAAGGCTTTTTCCCGGGAGCCGGTGCGATCCCATTCGGGCCTGAATAATGATATTCGTCTCTTTCATTCATATAAAAATGAAACCGCGAACCATATAATGTTACCAGCAGGTTCTTCCGCCATCGATGATGAGTGAGGCGCCGGTCATGTATGACGATGCATCTGAAATCAGGAAGATAATTGCGGGTTTGTATTCATCGATATCTGCCATCCGCCCCAGGGGAATGAGGTTGGTCAGTTTCTGGACAAAAGCCTCCGGTTGACCATTATATACACCGCCGGGACAGAGAGCATTGACTCGTACCCCTTTATCAGCCCAGTATGTTGCTAGATATTTCGTCAGGCCGATGAGGCCGTGTTTTGCAACGGAATAGGTAACCGGCTTGACTGGTTGTAAGTCATCAGAAATTCCATTATTCCGGTAAATCCGTTGATCCGGGCCAATAATGCCAAGATCCGATGCAATATTCAAGATCACACCCTGCTTTCTATTGGCCATCTCCCTTCCGAAAACCTGGCTGCAGAGAAATGCCCCGGTCAGTCCGACAGAAAGGTCTTTATTCCAGATCTCATCGGGAAAAACCTCAAACCGCGACCAAGGCACAGAATCCGTTTTTTCCTGTTTTACTTTTGGATCATTTGCAGCATTGTTAATGAGGATATCCACGTTATCAAAGTGATCGGCACATCTATCGGAGAGGTCCTGAACACTTTCGGATGTCGTGATATCAGCATAGATTCCCAAAACCTCCCGGTTGTATTTGTCTGAAAGATCAGAGGCCCGCTGCAGTGCTGCGCGCTCGTTGATATCCGCGAGAATGGGGATCCCTCCCGCATCAAGGATAGCCTCTGCATGTTTCACTCCCAAAAATCCCGCTCCTCCAGTAATAACCGCAACTTTCCCGTCAATCCTGAACCGATCAAGCGCTGATGTCATAGTTTAAGCCCTGCAATTACGCATTACATCCCTCTTGTCTGTCCACCATCAATGATGAAATTCGCTCCGGTTACAAAAGAGGCATCATCCGATGCGAGATAACAGGCCAGACGGGCAATGTCTTCAGGTTTACCAAATCGTTGTAATGGTACATTATCCTGAATATATTCACGGACAAGTTCATGGTTTTCATTAAGTTTTTTATTCCAGGTTCCCCCATCGAACAGAATATTGCCAGGTGATATCGCGTTCATCCGGATCCCTTCACGGCCAACCAGCTGTGCTGTATATTTCACGTACGATAACAACGCGGCTTTCGCTACTGCGTACGGTACGGGCGCATTAATAACCTCGCAACCTGCGATGGATGAGATGAAGATAATATTTCCCGAACTGCGGGGAACCATAACTTTTAAGCACTCCCGTGAAAATTTTACGGAAGAGTAAAAATTTTTTTCCATACACGCCTGCCAAGATGTATCGTCAACATTCCATCCGGGTTTTGATCTTCCCGACCCAATATTAGCAACCGCAATGTCAAGGCCCCCATCCTGACTACATACAACTCCCATCATATCCTGAATTATTTTAGTTTGAGTAAGATCGCCGCAATAGGATCGGATTGTATCCGGGAAATCTTTCCTGAATTGTTGACATGCACGATTAAGCTGATCAGGATCCCGTCCGGTTAGGTATACAACTGCTCCTTCACGAAGAAAGGTGACTGCAATTGCCTTACCAATACCTCGTGTAGATCCGCTAACAACTGCGACTTTTCCTTTTAACAAACACATATCTCATACCAAGTCTATTGATTCCAATGAGAGGGAACATTTTCAACAACCATTTTGATATACGTTTCTTCATTCCATTTAAGAGGCTATTTCATTTATCGCTTATTAGGATATTCCTATCCTGGATAACGACCTTCTGACATGCCCCATCAATTTAAATAACAACCAAGTCAGACGATATTTTTTGGGGAATAACTCCTTTCTTTTATAAGGCCCATAACAAAATAATGAGGATTCCTGATCAAACGGGATATATCTTTCCTTTTTGCATTCAATGACTAATGAGTGTCCTGAATCAATATTATAGGGGACGTTCCGTAATTCTTTGTGTTCCTGGATATTTGAATGGTCAATTTGAGAATTCTCCTGATCGATAATAAAACCATAGTGCTGAAGAATGTATGCGAGCATTTCGAAATCGTAACAATAAACATGCGCATATGATCCAATAATCTCAGAATAGTCAGAACTTAACAATATGTTATCAGATCCCGCACTCGAAATAAAATTGATAAATGCCCCTCCCAACCCCATTTTCGCAGAGATACCGGAATGATCTTCATCAATAAATTTCTGCATTGTTTGAGCATCATTATTTACATATGCTGTTGCGAGTTTTTTTAAATCAGGAGTTAATATACGCAATATCCCGTTATTTTTCATGACACGGTTGATTTCACATATTGTCTGTTCAATTTTCATAGAACTGATATGTTCAAACATATGTGATGTAAAAACCTGATCAAAAACGCCATCTGCATATGGTAAATTCCACGCTTGAGGTTGAAGTTGCCATGGTTTTGTTAAAATACTATGATCCAGCGTATCCCATCCCTCTTTTCGCCAATTTGAACCACAACCAAGATTTAGTTTTCTCATAGAATTCACGTAATCTCACCTTTTTTTCTTTCCCTTGCCCTTTAAAGGATATGATGGGGCCCCGCAATAAAAAGATTCGATAAACTTTCTGTTACGGACAGCAAGATCAATTTCTGATATTTCCATATCCCGTGCTGCCTGAAGAATGTAAGGCCGTGCAAAATTCATGGATTTGAATGCGCTGAAGCAATACGGAAAATCTGCCGCACCTGATCCAAGCGGGACCGTACCTCCGCCCGGCAACCGGTCTTTTACATGAACACTGCCAATCCACCCTCTCAGAATAGTTAACTCTTCCCGCGGATCGTGACCGAGTGAAGCACTGTTCCCGATATCATAGTTCAAACGTATAAGTTCATGATCCAGTTCCCTCATGATATCCACCAGTACCGCGGGCTGCAAATCCGTTTCGAGATGGATCTCAACATTATTTTTCTCGATGGGCGGGATGATCGAACCTAGTAATTCGATGAGGCCACGGATCTGTTCCGGGTTTCTCATGGAGGACGAATCGATAAAGGGAAGGACGATATATTGGCAATCAAGAAGGGAGGCACGTCCGATCAACCATTCGAGATGTTTTTTTGTCGGGTCTGTCGTTGCACCCGAGGGACTTACAAGGTGCGAGTTCATGTAGTAGTCTGCACAAACCGACTGTACGACAACCGACCATTCCATTTCCAGCTCACGTATCCTTTTGATACCCTCGTCAGTCCGTAGCGGGTTGGCACCATCCGTCCCTGTCTCATAAATCCATTCGATGCAACAGAGGCCGGCCTCTTGGGCACGGGGAAATTCGTCCCGCCACGTATCGACAGGAAATGACTGGATGGTTTTCCCCGTCTGAGGCGAGAGACGCCCCTGCATAATCCCGATCTTAGTGGAGGGTATCATTTCTTCTGTTTGAACGAATAGGGGGAAGCGGCATTCATCGCACCGGGTTTCTTCGAAAGACCGAATTTTTTAATCTGGGTAATGATATCAACACCAACATTCTGGCCCCATGTATCCAGAAGCTTTTTTGTGACCGGTCCCATTTTCCCCGAACCGATCTGCATATTGTTGATGCTCGTCACCGGGAGTATACAAAACGGTGTACCGGTGAAAAACGCCTCATCCGCAGTGACCACATCATATATTTCGATATTCTTTTCTATGCAAGGAAGGCCAAGCTGGGGGGCGAGCTCTTCGATCACATATTTACGGCTGACTCCACGGAGGATATTGCGCGGTTCCGGCGTAATGATCTTGCCGTCTTTGACCATAAAGAAATTGTCCCCGGTTCCCTCCGCAATGAAGCCATCGGGATCGAGAAGGAGTGCCCAGTTATTCTCTCCGGCATAGTTGGATACTTCTATGTTTGCCATGAGGTAATGCATCCGGCTCCGGTTTTTTACCTTGGGTTCGAGAAGCGATGCCGGGATCGCTCTCTGGGACGGAATCACCGCATTTATGCCACTGTTGTACAGTGGTCCCATGGATGCTACCGTCCAGCGCAGGGGAAAATCCGCAATGATGAGGTTAGGTCCTTTTTCCACGCCTACGACATCTTGGTAGAGAGAAAGAAGCCCCCGGGAGACATTGATCATGACACGGTGCTCATCGTCCTTTTTAAAGAGCGGATCATTTTTGTCAATAGTTTCATAGATATGCTCCTCCATCTCCTTCATCGACATGTCAATCGGAATGTGAACATATTTGATGGAAGCATAAAGCCGTTCGAGATGATCCTGAAGTTTGAACTGTTCCTTGTTAAATGACCGTGTCATCTCGAAGACCATGTCCCCGAACATCAGCGCTGAATCGTAAATAGAGACCTTTGCTTCGTGTTCCGGCACAAACCTGCCATTGATGAATACCTGACGTTCCTTCATTCTCTTACCTCACTCATAATAAAAATAAAAGATCATTCAAAATATCTCAGTTTTTTTGCTATCCCTTTCTCTTTTTCTGACACGGTTTTCATACCACTGCCGAGAATTCCGGGAGCGGCACGGATCTGCTGCATCATCAGCTGGAGTTCAGGCTCATCGATAGAGGCTGCCTGGTCACTCCCATACATCTTCTTGTCAAGAGTTATATGCCGTTCGATGACCGTTGCACCCAGTGCGACTGCCAGCACTGAAGGAAGGATGCCCTTTTCATGCCCGCTGTATCCCACATCGCACTTATACCGATCCCTGATTTCTTTCATGACGAGAAGGTTGCATTCATTGTCCTCGCTTGGGTAAGTTGATACGCAGTGCAACAGCGTGAAGGGGCACTTGTTTTTCCTGAACACTTCCACAGCGCGATCGATGTCGTCAAACGAGCTCATTCCAGTTGAGATGAAGGTATGCTTTTCCTCCTTTGCGATGACTTCGAGAATGGGAAGATAGGTCAGCATCGCTGACGCGACCTTATTGAATTTCAAATGGTACTGCTTGAGGAATTTCTGGCTTTCCACATCCCAAGCAGATGCAAACCACTCAATTTTTTTTTCCTTACAGTACGCATCGATGATATCGTACTGAGGTTTCCCGAACTCGAGCCCGTCCTTCTGGTGGCGTTGGGTTTTACCCCAAGGGCTGTCTCGGGAGGAGTCAAGAAATTCCTTGGTGTATACAATATCTAGAGTTCTCTTCTGGAACTTGACGGCATCGCACCCCGCATTTTTGGCAATATCAATGAGTTTTTTTGCGATTGCGATATCCCCGTTATGGTTAATCCCGATTTCAGCGATGACAAATGGTTTCATTAGAACGCCTTCTCATTATATTGTAGTAATCTCGTTTAAAATAATATCAATGAATTCTCGGATCGCACCACGGCCACCGTTTTTTCCTGTGATATAATCCGCAGCTGACAGTACCCGTGGGTCAGAGTCAGCAACAGCAACTCCTATACCTGCATATGTGATACACTCAAGGTCATTCACATCGTTGCCCATATAGGCGACCCGTTCGGGATCAAGGTTCGCTTCTGTAATAATCTCTTTCAACGTCGGAAGCTTATCATTAATCCCGGTCCGGCAGGTGATCTTCAGTTTGTCACACCTCGCCTTGACAACATTGTTTGTCTCTTTCGAGAGTACGACAATCATTATATCGGGCCGCTTTTCCTTAAGCATCTTGAGGCCAAGACTGTCACGCCGGTCGCATACGACAGACTCTCTCCCAGTCTCGTCGATGAATACCCGGTTATCGGTAAAAACACCGTCAAAGTCCAGAGCAAAGAGTTTGACCTCGTGGATTTTTCGCTCAATCATATTCATGGAACAGCTCACGCTCCACGAAGGTACATACCATATGGCCTATCATAATGTGTGCTTCTTGGATAGAGGGTGTGCTTTTTGAAGGGACATTGATGACGTAATCGGTCACCCCGGGAATCTCTTTCACACACTCACCTGTGAAAAAGAACGTAATGGCTTTTTTCTCCTTTGCAGCCTTGAGTCCGCGTACGACAGATTCCGATGTCCCACTCGTACTGATCCCAAGGACGATATCCTGCTCTGCGACAAGCCCTTCAACCTGCCGCTTAAAAATGTTGGAGAACTCATCGTCATTCCCGACAGCAGTCAAGATAGATGTGTCGGTTGTCAGTGCAATCGCAGGGAGGCTCTGCCGTGGAAAATTGATCTTGTTAATGAATTCCGCAGCGATATGTTGGGCGTCCGCAGCAGATCCGCCACAGCCGAAGATATACAGACGTTTGTTGTTTTTATATGCATGCACCAAGAGATCCGAAACTTTTAAGATCTTGTTTTTCAGGACTTCATCCTCTGAAACTTTCCGGATCATTTCTTGGTGCTGCTGGATATACTGGTTAATATCGTGCCTCATCACAATCCTGGTCCTTGGTTCTTTGCAAGTTGCGCCCAATCGTCACAGAATTTCTTCAGTCCCGCATCGGTCAGGTTATGCCGGAACATCAGGGAAAGAACCTTGGGTGGGATAGTGATGACATGGGATCCGGCTTTTGCCGCATTGATAACATGCAGCGGGTGACGGACGCTCGCTGTGATTAACTCGGTACTGAAATCATGCTGCCGGTAGATCTCTATTGTGTCCCGGACCACATCTATCCCGTCATGGCCAATGTCGTCAAGTCGTCCGACAAAGATGCTAGCATACGTTGCCCCGGCTTTGGCCGCGAGAAATGCCTGATTTGCAGAAAAAATGAGGGTCACATTTGTTTTTATTTTTTTGGCACTAAGTATTTTTGCTGCTTGGAGTCCAGCTTCATTCATGGGGATCTTAATTACCACATTCGGTGAGATCGTCGCAAGTTCTTCTGCCTCCCGGACAATCTCTGGTGCAGTCTGGCTCATCGTTTCAACGCTGATGGGACCGTTAACAATTCTTGCGATTTCTGCGATATGTTCCCTAATATTGTAACCGGTCTTTTCCTGTGACATCAGGGTCGGGTTTGTAGTAACCCCATCTATGACAAATGCATACTGTAAAATTTCCTTAATGTTTGCCGTATCCAGAAATATTTTCATACTTTACCTCAGTTTCATCACTTCATGAACTGCCTTAATAATATGCTCGGGAGTCAAATCCAGCTCACGGTACAATTCCTCAACCTTTCCCGAACCGCCAAACCGGTCGTTGACGCCGATGATCCTCATAGGCACGGGTCTGTACTGGCTCAGTATTTCTGCAACCGCACTCCCAAGACCTCCGATAACATTGTGCTCCTCAACGGTAACAATGCCACCGGATTTTTTGGCTTCATCAATGACAATCTTTTTTGAAATCGGTTTTATCGTGTGGAGGTTAATCACTTTTATAGAGATGCCCTCTTTTTTCAATGCATAGCAGGCTTTGAGGGATTCCCGGATCATGCATCCATTGGTGAAAATCGTGACATCGGATCCTTCTTCAATCACCGGGTACTGCGATGGATCAAACTGGTATTCCCCCCGTCGGAAAACATCCAGTGTACTTTGTCGGGATAACCTGATGTATTTCGGGCCTTTATTTTCGGCTGCATACCGGATGACTTCCTCGGTCTCCACAGAGTCAGCAGGTACGATTACCTGCATATTAGGAATGACACGCATAATCGCGATATCTTCAAGGCTCTGGTGTGTTGCACCATCACCCCCAAGACTGAGTCCCGCATGGGTCATGACAAGGTTTACGGTAAGGTTATCCAGAGCGAGTGTGTTTCTTATCTGTTCCCATGCCCGCCCGCAACCAAAGATTGCAAATGTGCTGACGAAGGGGATCTTCCCTGAAAGAGACAGCCCGGCTGCGATGTCGATAAGATTCTGTTCTGCAATACCTATGTCAATAAAACGTTCAGGAAATTTTTTTGCGAATTTATCTGTTTTGGTGGAGCCAGAGAGATCCGAGTCTAGCACAACGAGCCGGGGCTCCTTCTCTCCAAGCGCGACGAGAGCATTGCCGTACGCGTCCCTGGTGTGACTGCATTTTGAAAAGTTGTACATGTTCCGGGTCCTCACATCACACAGTCAAGAGCTTTTTTGAGTTCTTCTTCATTTAGCGGTACAGTATGGTACTTCAGGTTATTTTCGATGAAAGGAACGCCGCATCCTTTAATTGTATCAGCGATGATGGCAATAGGTTTGTTCTTTACCGTTTTTATCTTTTTGAAGGTTGCAAGCAGATCCGGGATGTCATGACCGTTTACATTAAAAACAGACCAGCCGAATGCCTCCCATTTTGCTTTCAGGTCGCCAAGGGACATGACTTTTTCCGTAGGGCCGCTGATCTGGAGGTTGTTCTTATCGATAATCGCAATAAGATTGTCCAACTTGAAATGTGCAGCCGACATTGCAGCTTCCCAGACAATGCCTTCCTGACACTCGCCATCTCCCAACAAGACGAAAACCCGGTATTTCCGCTTGTCCATTTTTCCTGCCAGTGCGATGCCAACTGCCGTAGATATCCCTTGACCCAACGAACCGGATGAAGTATCAAGTCCAGGTAACCGATGCATTACCGGATGTCCCTGAAGTCGTGACCCGCATCTTCGTAATGTTTTGAGTTCATCAACAGGGAAATATCCGGTTTCTGCCATTATCGCATACAATGCGGGTGCTGCATGGCCTTTGGATAAAACAAACCGGTCGCGGTTAGGGTCTTCCGGGTTAGTTACATTAATGCGGATCTCGGAAAAATAAAGCGACACCAATATTTCAACCGTAGATAACGAGCTCATGTAGTGCCCACCGCCAGCTTCAGCGGTCATAAGAAGAATCTCCTTTCGAAGTTTCTTTGCAATGTTATTTAATTTTTCAATGTCATCGGGTTTCAAGATAGTGCACCTTCAGGTTTTTCCTGCAATCGCATATATCGTATCACAAAGGAATTTTTCTTTTAAATTTTTTTCATACTCATCAATAAGAGATTGTGAAAAGATCGAGTTAAAATGCCCCTGGCCCCCAGGTTTACCAGTGAGCATCCAGTACATATGATTTGATAAATCATACCTTTGTAAGGGGTAAATATCGCACTGATATCCTGCTCTTTCTAATACAATCTTCAAGGTAGATTTCGAGAAGTAATAGTTATGAGCAATTTCAAAATAAAAATCAAGGTGACTCTCGATTTTATAAACCGAAACCAAGATGTCATCAACATTTGGAACTTCAATGATAAGTTTTCCTCTTTGAGATAGTTTTTTCTTAACTTCTATGAGAAAATTAACAGGATCATCAATATGTTCGAGAACATGAAACATAAAAATGAGATCATAAGAATTGTCCGGGATTTTATCTAAAGACTCCTTTACATCTAATCCTTGACTCCTTGCGTACTCAACATATTCGGTAGTTAACTCCAGACCGGTCACGCTTTTAACATGACTCTTGACTTCGAAAAGGAAATACCCGGATGCACAACCAATCTCCAAAAGACGGGAGTTTTTCGAATATAATTCCTTGAACCTTAAAACACGCTTTTTTGCTTCAGGCAAACTGTTTTGCCAAAGTGCATCTGCTTTCTGGTTATCGTAACTAGATCGATATGTAATTTCATAAAATTTTTTTTCTTCCTCGGGCGTCATTTTTGGATATAAAAAAACAAATCCGCAGTTTTCGCATCGATATGGTCGAGGGGAAAGATTATATCTAACGGTATTATGTATCTGACTGCATTTCGTATTGCCACAAAGATAACACGTAATTTCTCGCATAATTAATTAACACACTCCTCCCAAAAAATCGGACAAATAATCATGCCATTCCTGTTTTGAGAATAGCCCTTGAAAGAGGTATCTTCAGATAACTCCTGAATTTCAAATTGTGCTATATCCGAAAATTCCTCAAATGCACTAACATTAATTTTTCCCGTTCCCACGGATACCGTGTAATAGCCGGCCTTTAGAATCTTCCGAGGTATTTTCGCAATAATAGTATGAATTCCCGGTGATCTTTTATCTAAATTTTGGAGAATATAGTCCGTATCAAAAGAACATGCCAATTCGATACCATTCCGACTTAATGAGAGCATAATATTTGTGCCAATCGTCGGAGTATTAACTTGATATACTATTTTTATTGTAACAGTGTCAGAAATATCAAAGAATTCCGTAGGCTCTCCCTCATTATTGATAACAGACAAAGCTAAAATTTGTAATGGTTTGTTTTCATCATACCGAAAAGTCCTTTGTAATTTTTTTGTATCATTTATCCCTTTTAAATACGTATCAACAGCAAATTTAGCTTGCCCTTCAAATGTTTTTATACCAGACGTTAAAACGATCCCTCGTGAACACAATTCTCCTATAGCACCCATGTTATGGCTCACGAAGAGCACGGTTCTCCCCTCTTTTGCCACTTCCCCCATTTTCCCTAAACATTTCTTCTGGAATGCCGCATCTCCAACGGCAAGTACCTCATCAACAAGCAGGATCTCCGGCTCTAAATGAGCCGCCACCGCAAACGCAAGCCGGACATACATACCGCTTGAATACCGCTTCACCGGGGTGTCAAGGAATTTTTCAATTTCAGAAAATTTTACTATATCATCGAGCTTGGCATCGATCTCCCGCCGCTTCATCCCAAGGATCGAACCGGATAAATAGATATTCTCCCGGCCGGTAAGCTCCGGATGGAATCCAGTCCCTACTTCCAGCAACGAACCAACCCGCCCGTGAAGTTCAACGGTACCTTCAGTGGGCGAAGTAATCCTTGACAGGATTTTCAGCAGCGTCGATTTCCCGGCTCCGTTCCGCCCGATGATCCCGACAACCTCGCCCTGCTCCACGTCAAATGATACATCCTTCAAAGCCCAGAACCCTTCCACCGGCGGTGTCTTGTGGAATACCTTCAGTGGTGCCTTGAGGGAATTGACAATCGCATCGCGGAGCGTATGATACGGTTCCTGCGGTCCGCCGAGTTTGTATTGCTTGCTTAAGTGGCTGACACGGATGGCGGGATGGTTGGAAGACATGAGATGAGTGTTCCTGGTATTCTATAATGGTATGCGATAATGACGAATTAAAGTTTCATCTAGTGATTTTTAAACGCTGTGCAGGAATCGGAGGAATTTTATGAGTATCGGGATACTGTTTGCATTTATCACTCCAATTTCCAGTTTCATCGCGCCTGTGAGAGCACAACTCACTGCCATGATCCATAATCTGTTCACGAAGCAGACATATCGATCCATATTTCTGAATTGCTCGTTCGACAACGGTTATGTATTTTCCGTGGGGATGGTAGCAAATTCATCGATTGCCTGGATCTTTCGTAAAGAGTCCCCCAGAACCGTACCGATCCTCAAGTCCGCTGAATACATCTTCATGCCAGTCATTATGTCCGGCTGACATGCTGTGAGTTCGTTTGTCGCGCACTCATTTCCGCTGCTTTTGCGTTGCGTGCTATTTCAGCGCTGGCGAGTCACCGGGACCCCCGACCCGGACTCACAACCCCCCGTCGTAGAAATCCGTCCCCGAATTCTCGTTTTCCAACAAAACCGGGCCTGAAAAATCGCCCGTTTCCGACCCCCTCATTGGCGGGCCGCCAAGGCCCTTTTCTTGGCAGATCTCATGCCAACCGACCCAATGTATGCCCCAAACCAAAACTCACCCAGATCATAGGGTCAAAATCGAGGCGCGATATCAGGGTATTTTCTCAAAAAAACCTCATATTGGGGACTTTCAAATCATACCCAAATCCGGGCGTTTTACGGGGTTTTCCGGGGAGTGAATCGGACAATCGGAGCCCAAAACGGGCTTGTTTTTCCAGTGATGACATCCCCGTATGGGTTCAAAACAAGGCTGGATTTGGGGAGTATCAAGAGAGACCCCCAAGGAAAAAAAGAGAAACGATCCGGGTGTGGCGGATGTCCCGGCCAGAACGAATGATCGTTCAACTTTTTTTTGTCCGGTATTTTTTTTATGATACCGCGAAATTTCCCGGAACACGCACGATACTCCACTAAATAAAAAGATTCAGGAAACGGACCGGATCCATTCAATAGTTCGCGCAAGCCCGGTATCCAGCGAAGCCTTTGGCTGCCACCCAAGGATTTTCTTTGCGCGGGTAACATCCGGCCTGCGCCTAAGGGGATCATCTTCAGGCAGCGGATGAAACGAAAGCGATGAGTGTGATCCGGTAAGAGCAATCACTTTTTTTGCCAGTTCGAGCACGGTGATCTCATTCACATTCCCGATATTAATTACCTGACCTTCCGCCGCATCGAGTGCCGCAAGCCGGAGAAGCCCTTCGATCTGGTCGGTCACGTAGGTAAAACTCCGGGTCTGCGAACCATCGCCAAAAACCGTAAGCGTTTTGCCGGTCAGTGCCTGATCGATAAACCGGGGAATGACCCTGCCGTAAATACCATCGGTACGGATGCGGGGACCGTAGGTATTGAAGATCCGGGCAATGCGGGTATTGAGATGGTGCTGCCTTCGGAATGCGATCACGTATGCTTCACCGCATCGCTTGGCTTCATCATAACATCCACGTGGGCCAATTGGATTTACATTCCCGTGATAAGTTTCCGGTGTCGGCACAATATCGGGGTTCCCGTACACCTCGCTTGTTGAAGTGTAGACGAACCGCGCATGGTGCTTTTTTGCGATGCCAAGTGCGACAAGCACCCCCATCGTATTCGCCTTGAGGATCTGAATCGGGTAGTGCTCAAACTCAAACGGCGACGCACGGCTTGCCATGTGGAAGACATAGTCCAAGGGAGTGTCAATTGGAAGCGGTGTTGAAATATTGTGCTCGATAAACCGGAACCGCTCGTTATCCATGAGGGATTGTATGTTTGCTTTCTGTCCGCTCGCAAAATTGTCGATGCAGGTGACATATGCACCGGAGTTTATCAGGGTCTCGCACATCTAGGAGCCGAGAAAACCCGCACCCCCGGTGACAAGCACCCGTTTGTCTTCAAACGAGATGTCGCCAAGGTTTTTCTGTATCACACTGAGTTCTTCCTGTGGGTCAAAGGTCATGGTGAATCACTTTTTTAAAAGTTGGGATAAGAACGGTCGGAGTTCCGCAGCAAACTCCTCGCGTTCGAGCGTGAGTTCGATGCTGGATTTCATCCAGCCAAGTTTGTCACCGATATCGTAGCGCCGGCAGTTGGTGACAAGACCCAGGGGTTTATCCAGTTTTCGGAGTGCATCAGTGAGCTGGATCTCCCCCCCAACACCCGGAGTTCCCTCATGCAGCAGCGGGAAGATATCCGGTGTCAGGATATATCTCCCAATCGCGCCGAGATTTGAGGGGGCATTTTCCGGCGCCGGCTTTTCTATGATGTCATTAATCTCATAGATGCCTTTCGCGATCTCCCGGCCATCGATAATCCCGTAATCCTTAATCTTGTTCTTCAGTACCGGTTCCACCGCAATAATCGATCGTTGATAGTGATCATAGGCATCTATCATCTGGCGGGTGCAGGGACTCACATTTTTTGGCGAGAGACAGATCGTGTCACCAAGCAGTACGGCAAACGGTTCGTTATCGCAGTGCTTCTCGGCATGAAGCACGGCATCACCAAGACCCCTCTGCTCCCGCTGGCGAATGAAATGGATATCCGGGAAATCCGAGAGCGATTTGAGGGCTTCAGAAAATTGGTTTTTTTCATAGTTGTTGAACTTGGATTCGAGCTCAAAGCACCGGTCGAAGTGATCCTCAATGGCACGCTTGTTCCTACCCGTGATGATGAGGATATCCTCAACCCCGGACTGGATCGCCTCCTCAACAACGTACTGGATTACCGGTTTATCCACAACCGGAAGCATCTCCTTTGGCTGGGCTTTTGTTATGGGTAAAAATCGTGTGCCCATACCAGCTGCGGGAATGACTACTTTGCGTACGCTCTGGCTACTTTTCATCTCAATCTCCCGCGCGTAATTACCAGACTATCTTGTTGTGTTACCAGCATATGCCCTCAACCCCGTTACGGGATAGAATTCTTCGCCCCTCAATAATGATCGGATGCGCCATCAGGTCAAATTCCTTATCGAGCCGGGAAAACTCCGGCCACTCGGTCATCACCAGGCACCCATCGGCCCCCCGGAGCGCATCAGCAGCAGATGATGCATACTCAATAGAGGGAAACACATTCTGCATCACGGGACCAGCCATGGGATCATAGGCTGCAACATGCGCGCCTTTATCGAGGAGATCCTGGATCACCGGGATCGCACGGGAATCCCGGATATCATCGGTATTATCCTTGAACGCAAGCCCGAGAACGGCAATGCGCTTGCCAAATACACTACCCAACCGGTTTTCAAGATATACAACCATCCGATGCGGCTGCCGCTCGTTGACATCTAGAACGGATCGTAGCAGAATCAGATCTTCACCAGCATCTTTTGCAAGGGAAACAAGGGCCGAAACATCCTTTGGAAAACAGCTCCCACCAAAACCGGCTCCAGCATTGAGGAAGAGCGGCCCGATACGGGGATCGAGTCCCACTCCTTTCATCACTTCATATACATCGATACCCAGGTTTTTACAGATATTCCCGATTTCATTGGAGAACGAAATCTTGGTGGCAAGAAATGCATTTGAGGTATACTTGATCATCTCTGCCGCAGTGAGACCCGTTCTAAGGACCGGTGCCTCGATATCCTGATACACTTCAGCTACCCGGTTGCCTGCACGTGGATCACTGCTGCCAATCACGATGCGATCCGGGTGCAGGAAATCCTCAACGGCCCGGCCCTCACGGAGAAACTCGGGATTCATTGCAAAACCGATCTCTTCTTCGGTTTTACCGGCTGCCCGAAGAACCGCAGGCCGTACAATTTTTTCCGTGGTGCCCGGGGGAACCGTACTTTTTACAACGACAACGCAATAAGCAGAGGTGTTTTTTAATGATTCGCCGATGGACGTGCTCGCGGATTCTATATACGAAAGGTTCGCGCTGCCATCCGGTTTTGGCGGAGTGCCTACACTGATAAAGACAATTTCCGCTGATGTAACAGATTCATACCCGGTACTCGCGTGGATTCTTTTGCCGGCATTCTGTTTGAGCAGGTTCTCCAGACCGTTTTCAAAGATCGGGGGCATCCCTTTGTTGATCGCCCGGACTTTCTCCGGGTCTATCTCAATGAGGGTTACATCGTGCCCGAGTTTCGCAAAACACGTTCCGGTTACGAGACCGACATAGCCCCCGCCGACAATAGAGATTTTCATAGAAATTCAGTTCCCCTGATTCCCTTGTGATCCAGCACCATTATTCCCGATGAACCTGACAACCTTGCCCTGCTCCACATTAAAAAACACATTCTTCAGCGCCCAGAATTCTTCCACCGGTGGCTCCTTATGGAATACCTTCATCGGTGCCTTTAGAGAATTTACAATACCATCGCGGAGCGTATGATACAGTTCCTGAGGTCTGCCAAATTTGTATTGCTTGCTTAAGTGGCTGACGCGGATGGCGGGAGGGTTGGAGGACATAAGGATGAGAGTTCCTGTGATTCTATTAATGGTATGCGATAATCATGAATTAAAGTTTCATCTCCTAAAGGGGGCATAGTAAATAATTGCAGGTGGTACAAGACTCATACCGATTTATAAAAGATTCCCCCTTTGCTTCAGTCACGCAGATATATCAAAAGGATCAACGCGATATGTGCCTGACGACCGGGAACTGCCCGGGGGATGACCAAGCGCAAAAACTCTTCCTCTGATCGTACCAGCGGATAGCGGATGCTTTCGCTCCCCCGGGAAACGCCCGGCATATGGCAGGAAAAAACCGTGACACCAGAAAAAAAGACACAAATCAGCCGGGACTCGGACAGGGACACAGGTGGACGATCAAACCTGAGTGCTATGCAGGTCCAGAATATTACAAATGACCATCGGTTAGAATGTACAGCGAAATACCGGCAGACGGTAGTACAGCGACAAGATCACAGACCGGGATCGGCAAATTCCCCTTGGGAAAAACCGGCACCGGATCTTGCGGCAGGTGATGCCGGATGACCCGGGGATACCGGTCGGTCGTTGTGATCGGCGGGGTAAAGCAAAAATCGGCGGCATGGGGATTTGATCTCGTCACTATAGAAACGAGAGAAAAAATCCCGGTCGATTTCGCGATCGATGCCCAGGGCTGCATCAGCCTTATCCGGAGTAGGAGACTGAAATATCCGCACTATAGGATCGCGGAAATCCAGAGAGAGTGTACACCGGAAATCCGGGAACCAAAAACCCTGCCGGTTCCGGAGGAGATCTCCGCCCGTTCCGGCTTCACCCAAACATACGGATCGTTACCGGTAAAAGAAGGAGGAGATTCCCATGAGCCGGGGCCGGCACCCGGATTTAGGGAGGGGAATTGCAGAACCGGTTGCACGACGCCGGGGCACGGTCCACATGATCGAGCCGGGACCGGATACCCTGTTCGACCTTATTATCACAAGCCCGGGAACATTTGCTGCGGTAATAATACGGAGAGCACAGCGGCTCTGCGCGCCGTTGCCGGACCTTGTAGCGGAATCCGGCGACCTGGTCTGCCTGGTCCGACAGCTGCCATGCGGGGGACAGGTCTCGCGGGAGATCTGGTGGTACAACCGGAACGGGCGATGGCGATTCTTCCGCATCGATGAGACTGATATTGTGGAACTGTCAGCAGACGGCACACCCCATACACCCGATCCCAAGAATGCCGTAAAACCAGATGGGGAGGGAGCCGGGATAGTGACACCTTCGATCTCACCACCCGGGAAGGTACCGGTCGGAGAGCACGAGGGGGATCACCCTGCGTTATCATGATCTGAGACCGGGTATTCCGGGCCCGTTTTAAGGCCAGATCACCTTACTTTTTCAACCGGGAAGCATTCATGAGCCCAAAATACGCACGAATTCAGGTTATAAAAGACATTTTCACGACGAAGCGGCTGAGCACCCAATAGCACTGTTCCAGCACCCGGGTTTTTCGGAAAGGTGCTGGCGGACGTGGATCCAACAGAACGCTGATATGAGGCTCCGGTGAGCATAGGAGAGATTTTACCTCGGAGATTTTTATGGTGTACTGGCGGGCATCTGCTCTGGATCCATGATCAGACCGGGTATTCCGTGCCCGTTTTGAGGCCCGATTACCTCATTTTTTCAACCGGGAGGCACTCATGTGCTCAAAACAGGCAGGAATTCAGGTTATAAAAGGCATTTTCACGTCGGAGTGGCTGTGCACCTAATAGCACTGTTCCAGCAACCGGATTTTCCCGGAAGGCGGGACCAGACGTGGGTCTGACAGAACGCGAATATGATGATTCGGCCTGGGATCCCAGATCCGGGGGATCAGTCCCAAAATGTGCTGCCGCACCAGAAAGGGACACCCTCCTGAAATAAACTGCCGTGACGTGGAGGGGCCTTCGGGGTGGGGAACCCTCCTTCGGCTCTTCGAAGCAGTGGTGTACAAGGATATTATCCGGCGCTACCAAGTCAGGTCTCCTCAAGGGTTGGGTGATCTTGCCCAGTACCTCTGTTCCAACGTTGCGGGAGAATATTCTGTGCACTGCCTTACACAGGTAACCGAATGCAAAAGCGACCAGACTGTACGAAAATATCTTGATTATCTCGAAGAGGCATTTCTCTTTTTTTCCGTCTCGAGATTCTCGTACAAAGTAAAGGAACAGGTGATTACAAACCGGAAATGCTATTGTATCGATGACGGATTTGTCATGGCCAAGGGCTTCCGGTTTTCCCATAATGACGGGCACCTTATGGAAAACCTGGTAGCAATTGCACTCCACAAACTCGAACTGGCAGGCACAATGAATCTCTATTACTGGAAGAATGCAAACCAGCAGGAAGTTGATTTTGTTCTCCATAAGAGCGGGAAGGTGGTCGCACTGATCTAGGTCTGTACCGATCTGACGGACGAAAAGACACGACACCGTGAGGAGAACGCGCTTTTGATCGCAGGCCGGGATTGCGCCTGCAAAAAACGTATTATCCTGACCATGGACGATGACCAGACAAAGACTGAAGAATGGTTCGGCATTAAGGGTGACATCCAGTACATCCCCCTCTGGAAATGGTTGCAGCGGCCGGACATTCCCGGCACCTGATTCCTGCTTTTTTTTCAAGGGAGACCAGAAGAGATCTTTTTTTAATTCCCCATCATGACTGATCCGGGATTCCCGAATTCCTCGTTTATCATCAAAATTCTAAAAAAAACCTGTACCCGACACCAGTTACTCATTCTCCAGTTCTGGTGAAATCCTCATATTAGTTCTTATACCGATACAAACTTTTATTTGGGAGATATGTATGATATAATGCAGGACACATCAGATGTCATAAAAGGAGATCTCATATGAAATTTATTACAAGTCGCGAGATACGCTCAAATCCTGCACGCCTCTGGGAAGGACCGGGTAGTGACGAATCCGTGATCACTGTAAACGGAAAACCCCGGGCCATTGTCATTGCTGCCGGAGCGGATGTTGAAGAGACACTGTCTGCAATCCGGAGGGGCCGTGCGGGTGCTGCACTGGAAAAGCTCCGTTTATACGCCCAAAAGAAAGGACTTAATGAACTTTCGGATGAGGACATAGCAGCCGAGATCCGCCAGTCACGTAAGGGGCGGTAACACGGGAGTACCGCATATCGTCCTTGATACCAATGTGCTTGTATCCGGGCTGCTCTCACCACTCGGCGCCCCGGCCCGGATTCTTGACCTCGTAATTAATGGTAATGTTATAATTATCCTCGATGTACGGATATATTCTGAATATGCTGATGTGATGGGAAGAGAAACGTTCTCGTTCCCGAAAGATGCGATACACGAAATTATCTCATTTATAAAAAAAGAAGGTCTCTTTATCTCGCCAGTACCATTGAACGTAACGGTTCCGGATCCCGGAGATCTTCCGTTTATTGAAGTATCGCACCATGCAAACGTGCCCGTCGTAACAGGAAACATCCGGCATTTCAGAGAATCGGGCGTGATGGTCATGACACCGGCCCAGTTCCTGTCAGAAATGAATAATCTATAAAAAGATTGTCGCTGTTTTAGTTGGGATTTAGTTGGGATTTAGTTGGGATTTTTTAATCACACAATATCCGCGTAGTACTGCTCCATCCTCCGGAAGTAAAACATCCCGGAGACAAGCAGCACGATGACCATACCCACCGAGACGAGCACCATCGCGCTTGGCGTACCGGAACCCAGAAGCGCCCAGCGGAACCCTTCGATCACGCCCGCCATAGGATTGAGGCCGTACCAGACCCGCAGCGATTCCGGCACAAGGCTTGATGCATATACAACCGGCGAGGCAAACATTCCAATCTGGATGAGGAATGGAACCGTGTACTGGAAATCCCGGTACTTGACGTTGAGCGCTGATAGCCAGAGCCCGACCCCAAGCGATGTTGCCAATGCAAGCAGGAGGAAGAGCGGAAGAAAGATGATGTTAAGCGTCGGTGCATAGCCGTAGTAGACCATCATCGCAATCAGGATGATAAAGGAGACCGCGAAATCCACGAGAGGCGAAATAATACTCGAAAGCGGCATTATCAGGCGCGGGAAGTACACTTTGGTCATAATGTTTGCATTCGTTACCATGCTTGTCGTGGACCGCGTCAACCCTTCGGCAAAGAGCGTCCAGGGGAGAAGCGCCGCCAGCACAAAGAGCGGATACGGCACCCCATCGGACGGGATCTTTGCAAGCCCTCCGAAAAAGACCGTGAAGATCACCATCGTTAAGAGCGGCTGGAGGACCGCCCATGCAATCCCGAGACCGGTCTGCTTGTACCGGAGTTTTATGTCGCGGAGCGTAAACGAGGTGACCAGTTCCCGGTATGCCCAGAGCTCATGCAGGTCGACCGGCACCCACTTCCGCGGCGGGCGGATGATGAGGGTCGGCACGGTGGATTCCTGAGTGGGAGGTGTCGAGACCATAAGAAGTTACCATCAAATTTGTTTTTGCATTACTTATAGTCTGGTGATTTGAAGAGGGATGCAGAATCCGCAAGCATTCATGTACTATGAGCTCAGCGGCGGTTGATCATATCTCGGAGATACAATAAAATCATCCCACAAAAACTCTTTCCTGCAGTGCACATGAAGGGGGGGAACTCACCCCAGGTTTTACCGGATTTCATGGTTTGAATGTAAATTTTTAGGGTCGGGTTTATACCGACAAAGAGTCCCTAATTCCCAAAATATCCCGCCATCCCGTGTTTACCAGATTAGCCAGAAAAAATTCCGTATAAATGTCGTGTGTAAAGGAGCCATCATTCAGCACACAAAAAGCAGATGTGTCATAGTCATGAGTTTGACCGGGGGGTTCCTGCATATCGGCAATTTCTCAGCAATGATCCCCGGCCTCATGGAACCTGCCGTGTTCAGTACGATGTGCTTCGTACCACGAGATCGTCCGCTTCAGACCTTCCTTAAACGGCATCTGGGCTTCAAACCCGAACTCAGCTCTGGCCCGGCTCACATCAAGAGACCGCTTGGGCTGGCCGTCGGGTTTTGAAGTATCCCACCGGATCTCTCCGGAAAACCCGGGTAACTCCTGAATAAGGGAGACCAGATCCCGGATCCTGATCTCCATCCCGGATCCAAGGTTCACCGGCTCTGATTTATTATACCGCTCTGCCGCAAGGACAAGCCCATGAGCGGCAGCATCGTCATACAAAAATTCCCGTGATGCAGCGCCCGTACCCCAGACATCAACCGATTGCTCGTTGTTGTGTTTTGCATCGATAAACCTTTTTATGAGTGCCGGAATGACATGTGAACTTGTCGGATCAAAATTGTCCCCGGGCCCGTACAGGTTGACCGGCAAAAGATAGATGGAGTTAAAACCGTACTGCTGCCGGTATGCCTGGGACTTGGACAAGCAGCATCTTTTTTACAAGCCCATAAGGGGCATATATCTCTTCCGGATACCCGTTCCAGAGGTTGTTTTCCTTAAATGGCACCGGGGTGAACCAGGGGTACGCACATATGGTCCCGACGATCACACACTTCCCAACATCCTCCTGTCGGGAGGCTTCGATCAACTGGATACCCATGATTGCATTCTCGTAGAAAAGCTGGGCGGGACAAGCCTGGTTGTATCCGATTCCGCCGACCCGTGCGGCAAGGTGGATAACGATATCCGAATCCTTTACCACACCGGCGCAGTTCTCCCAGACCCGCAGATCAATCTCATGGCTTTGGGGGATAGCAACATTTTCTTTTCCAACTCCTTTCTGCAGAAGCTCCTTAACTACCCGAGAGCCAAAGAACCCTGCCTCGCCAGTAATGAAGATTTTTTTGTCGGGGCCTTGTAGAATACTCTCATCGGCCGCCTTAAGGGAATTGAAAATCGCATCGCAGAGCGTATGATACGGTTCCTCGCGGTCCGCCAGGTTTGTATTGCTTGCTTAAGAGGTCGTTGCATAGACCTTTGCAATTCTACATTTGTGTAAATTGACCTTTAAAATATTGTTGAAAAGAGTTGATGGAACAAAAAAATGTAACCCCTCCTGATTGTATCTTCCGTTATAGGAGACGAAGGAATCAGCGACAGGCAAAAATTATTTCATGGCACCCGTCGTGGTGCTCACGGTTGTGATTTTTGCTGTTGTATCGCTGTTTCAACTAACCACCGGTTGCTGTGCGACCCCCGTAGTCGTGTCAACGGAGAGCGTCACTTTGCCGTAAGGGGCGATACTGTTGCTGCTGGTAAGTACCTTGCCATCCTTATAAATCGATACGGTAATCGCATGACTGGAGCCGTCCAGTTTCCAGAAGGAGGCCGTCACTGTACCTGTTGCTACAGCACCTGTTGCATCCATCACTGGCCGGATCCTCTCCCCGGAATTTGTTTCCGTCAGCTGGCTATCCGATATCCCGTATGTACCTTTCCATCCGCCGATGTAATTTACGTACACATAGACCCCGGTTTGTGGAATGGCAACCGGCGTATGTGTCGCTGCCACAACCGTGGTACTGGCACTGCTTGAGGATTTGGTGGTAACCGTGGGTGCAATAGGTGTTGTGGATGAAGCAGATCCGTTTGAACCGGGGAGTATATTCCCAAGTGATCCCATTTTCGGCAGGACAACGACCACTGCAACCACAGCGATAAGAATAATCACGATAATACCGGCCGCAAGTAAGATCTTCTTCTTGTTTGCGGGTTTTTTTGGTGGGGGTGAAACTGCGGTGGGCATAGATGAGGGAACAAGCGGGGTGGGGGGCAGGTCTTTTGGTGAGAAGAGCCGGGGTATAAACTGTTTCTTTTCCTGGGATGCAGCCGGGGGTACTGCTGTGGCGGAAGGTTGTTCCGTAACGAGAGGTGTTTGGGGGGCAGCCGGGGGTACTGCTGTGACGGAAGGTTGTTCCGTGACAACAGGTGTTTCGGTCGCAGCCTGTGCAGGAGGTTCGGGTTGTCTAACTTCAGGTACGGGGGGAACGGAGCGGAGGGGATCGCGGGGAACGATTAGGGGGGATTTCTCTATGAGGGGTTCGATAGACTGGATATCCCGATCGAGCGGGCGCTCTTTTGGTGCCGGGGATACGGGGATGGAGGGTGCTAGAGTCAAAACCGGTGCTTCTGGACTCTCACCCGGAAGTATAATCCGTGTACCGCACTTGTTGCAGAAACCGGAACCCTCCGGTACCTTCGTACCGCATCGGGTACAATAGATGCCAAATGCGCATTCGGACGCTGGTGAGGTGGCCGGTGGGGCCCGCCCGGGTTCCGGTGAATAGTCCACGATTTTTTTTGCTGTTGGAGATGACCCGGGGGTCTCTGATACAGGAGGCAGAACCGGATTCTGCTCAGTTGGCGGCATCTCTGATCCCGGGATAACCTTTCGGATCCCCTGCTCAAACGATGGGGTGAGATGTGCCCGGATCTGCCGGACCCATTCATCACGTTCCTTAATCCGGTTTCCACCGCCTTCACGGAAGAAGGTCAGCACCATCTGTCGTGTTCCCCCGGTCTTTGTGATGAGCCCCAGAGTGATTACCAGATCCCGGATTGCGTTCTCTCCTGAAGCCACGGACTGGATCGTAGCAAGCGGGATCTCTTTTGGGGTCAGGATATTTTTTTCCCTGTCAACGAGGATAATTCGTTTGTTGGTGAGTATTGCCTCAAACGAACCTGATTTTACATGGACACCCTGTGTCCGTATGAGAAACTGTTCGTCACCTTGTAATTCTGGATCATCCATACTACTCCCCCTCCCACTATACTTTCAACAGTGGGATGTCTGCCGAGAAAAAGATATTTGTCGGTATTCTCTTCCAGACTTGTGGTCAGAGGTATACATTATATTTACCGGGTAAATACCATCGAATCCGGAAAGGCACCGTTGTCGGAAAGTACTTCTTTAAGCGTTATAGATGCAAGCATTCGCATCTTTATAAGGGAGGATAATGAAACCCCGCATTCCTTTGCGAGAGGGTCATCGGGAGCACAGTCGCACAGTTCCCCGGACAATTCCTGGTCAAATATGTCTTTAATAATGTGATTCTGGACAAAGGTCAGTTCCGTCATCATCTTCTGATCGGGCATCCGTGCCGCAGCAAAGGAAAACCGGATGACATCTTCGAACTGGTGAGATTCTCCTTCCGCATTAAGCCGGATGATGCAGGAGATCTCAAACCGCTCGGTTTCCACTTTTTTAATAGCGGAATGTTCGATACTGAGCATCAGCACCCTTCCTGAAGGAATCAGATGGATGTGGTGATCCACATCAAGCATCGCAATACTACCTGCTGGCATTATTTTTCACCTTATGGGATGGTTCTTCTGTCAGGAATAAAGTGTTTGTGTAATCTTGTTGTTGGGAGATCCTGAATTTTTTTGATCCGCCCTGTGGGGAATTGTCCCCCTTTTAAAAAAAGAGAGCCACCCCCACCCTCGGCAAAGATGAGGGGGTAGCCCTCCCCGGCTCCATCAAAAACAAGCAATCCTTTCCTGTAAATTTCCGACGGCATTAATATTGTACTGGATATTTCTGCAAAGGGGGGTACCCCCTCTCCCAAAATGGAGAGGTACCCTGACCCCCCTCTTTTGGTTCAGGCTGGAGGGTGCCTCCTTCGTATAAAAAAGAGGTACCCCACTCATGATTCCCGTGGTTGCGAACTGGCACTCTCCCCGACAAGGATTTAATCTGATATTATCAATCGTACCTTATGTATACTGGATCTGCAATTCTCTGTGCAGTTCTTGCCGCAGTACTTGTCAGTGCAGGCTGTCTATCATCAATTTTCCCGGATCCCGTACCGGCACCGATCCCGACTCCGACACCGGTCCCGATACCAACGACAGAGAGCCCGGTTTCGACGGTATCAGTATCTCAGATGGCCCTTCAGCCATCCGATATCCCGTCTGATTACATCCTCAAATCACGGTCTGACCTCACGTACATGGAAATGAGCCCGATATCTCACGATTTAGGTTGGAGAGCCGGATATACGGTTACGTATTACCGAATAAACGAAGAAAAATATGACATGACCGGACTCCGACAGGTTATTTACCTCTACCCACTGGCAAACATGAAAAAGGTATATGATCTCAAAAAGGACTCCATTGACTCTTATAATCCCGAAACGACAACAATCTACGAACTTCCCTGCCCTAAAACAGGTGACCGGACGTTTGCGTACCGGATGACTGATAACTCCCGTTCCCCGTCGTTATCTACGTACTCGATTATCTTTACCAAAAAAGATGTCTACGAAGAACTGACCATGGGTGGCACAACGACGGATTTTGAAACCTTAAAGGCACTGGCACAGACTGCGGCAGACAAGATCCGGTAGTCTATCGTATTTATTAGCAGATGAACACTGATGATTTTCCGGTAGTATCTTACAACAGAGTATCCGAAGTCCCGATGGAGGTTGTACATGGTTTTTACCTGCCGGCAATGCGGAACGTGCTGCATGTATCTTGGTGACTATATTGTCATCGATCACCAGATTGGCCAGTTTGAGTTTGCCTGTGAATCTGTTTCGACCGGTACGCCGTTTGTAGCCCGCATTGATGAGGACAAACGGATGCTCTTCTGCGATCACACCTTTCCGGATGAACATCCTCATGCCTGCCGGTTCCTCCGTCCGGAGGGGAATCTTCTGCGATGCACTATCCATGGCGACAGCCCGGCACAATGCAAGTTCTACAGGTGCGTGATCATGCGAATCTTTGATCCTGCAGGAAATCCTCTTGGGACGGTCACCGGGACCCACAACCTGCATTCAGAGGATCCCGCTTTGCGTGCTAACTGGGAACAGGCAGAAAAAATTATCCCGGAATCTTTTTTGGATGCAGAGGAGCGCCGCAGGACATATCTTATAGAGCGCGGGTACCGGGTGGAATGAATCAGAGCTAAAAAAGAGGCTTTGAATTTCTTGCCGCGATTCCGGGTACCCGGGACAAACCTGTTGACCCGCCGGGCCGACTCCGGGCCGGTCGTGGTGATACCCGTATAACAGCCAGGGTGGTATTGCAATTTTTTTTAAGAGTATAATGTCGGGCAGTGAGCGGATCTGATTGCCCTGCCTATTTAAACGACATTTGATTATAGTACATCTGGTTTAATTCCAGTGCAAAAATTAAAAAAACCCGGGAGATAATGATCGTCAATACTGCTGCACAAGAGTCCCCTTGCGCAATTTTGTGCATGAACCGGATTACTGTAGACTGCACCCGAGGAAAATGGTCCTGACATCAACCGATGAAAAAAACAGCAGTTCGCTGTCAGCTATGGAATATTACCGGGAAGGTCTTGCACTGGGCCGGGATGGCAGGCATGACGAAGCGCTTACGGCATTTACTCTTGCACTTACGATTAATCCGGCACTGGCTTCTGCGTGGGCGGGACGCGGATTTGCTCTGGGAAAACTGGGACGTTTCCAGGAGGAGATCGAGTGCTGCGATCAGGCCCTGAATATTGATCCGGCCTGTATTGAAGCATTGAATTACAAGGGATTTGCCCTGGGAAAACTTGACCTGTTCGAAGAGAAAGTGACTTGTTGCGACCGGGCGCTTGCACTCGATCCCCAAAATGCAGCCGCATGGAACAACAAGGGGGTTGCCCTTGGCATGCTGGGACGGTACGAAGCAGAGATCCAGTGCTGCGACCGGGCGCTCGACCTGCGGGGCCGGTACCTCTCGGCGTGGGTAAACAAAGGCTATGCACTCGGGAAACTGAAGAAATATAACGAAGAGATATCCTGCTACGACAGGGCTCTTAAAATATACCCGTTTTACTTTTCTGCGATCCTCAACCGGGGCATTGCCCTTATCAATCAGAAAAAGTACCGTGAGGCTGTAGAGACACTTGATCGTGCGCTTGCCATTCATCCTGATCACTCACGAGCACTTTACCGGAAAGGTCTTGCGCTCTCCATGCTCAGCTTGCATGAGGAAGCAGTTCAGTGCCTGCAGCGTGCGCTTGCGTACGATGCCACGATTGCCGATGCATGGGTGGTGTTAAGTAACTCCTGCTTTATGCTGGGGAGGCTGGAGGAATCGGCCCGGGCATTTGATCAGGCCTATTATATTGATGTTCGTGATGTCAGGGAAGGGATTGTCAAAGGCCTTTCCCTCTTAAAAGCAAAAAAGTTTGACGACGCCCTTCGCTGTTTCTCGGACGTGTTGGGTATCCTGCGCCGGTAAGTGCCCGGCACCGGTCAAAAAATACCCTTGAGTTATTTATGGCACCGGCACGAATACGGAGATATGGATGTTGAGGAATATGTCCGCATGCATCTCGCGGCCGGTGAGGATGAAAATACTCTTGTAAAAAACCTCACCGGGCGTATAACGGAAATAAAGAATACCCGACCTGCATACACAGAAGCCTTTGCGCGTGCGGTTGTTGAAGAGGTTAAAAACACTCTGGGGCTGTCCGGAGACTTTTTTGAGTTTGAGCCGGCCCGGGTTAAAATGGGGGAGTTCGGGGTCGGCTCCCGGGGAAAAGGGGATTTTTTTGCACACCGGGAAATTGCCCGTATTATCGGTAAGACCAATGCATCTGTCGGCGTGGATGAGATGGACGATGCCGGGGCGGTTAAAGCCGGCGGGGAGTATATCGTCTGTACTGTTGACGGGATGCACTCGCGGCTTTCGGATTATCCCTATCTTGCCGGGTTCCATGTGACCCGTGCGACACTACGGGATCTCTACGTCATGGGGGCAAAACCAATTATGCTCTTTTCTGACATCCATGTGGCCGATGACGGGGATGTAGCAAAAATATTCGATTACACCGCAGGGATCACGACGGTCGGTGAGGCAATGGATGTGCCCCTTGTGACCGGTTCAACGCTCCGGATCGGGGGAGACATGGTCCTTGGAAGCCGGCTGACTGGCTGTGTAGGTTGTGTCGGTGTGGCCCGTCATCTGACCGCCAGAAAATCAACCATGCCCGGCGACGTGCTCCTGATGACCGAAGGTGCAGGCGGCGGGACGATTGCGACTGCCGCCATTTACTCCGGGTTCCCCGAAGTTGTGGAAGAGACCATCAACCTCAATTTCCTCGTGACCTGCGAGGCGCTGATCAAAAGCCCGGTTTTTGATCAGATCCATGCGATGACCGATGTCACGAACGGGGGGCTCCGGGGCGATATTTTTGAGATGACAGAAACCGCCCGGTGCCGGATGGTAGTACGGGAGGAAGATACGCGATCCCTTGTCAATCCCCGGGTGCGGGAGATGCTTGAGGCACTTGAGATCGATTTCCTCGGTGTCTCGCTCGATGCACTGTTGATCGTTGCCCCTCAGTCCGCTGCTGACGCGATTAAACAGGTAATCCGGTCGACCGGTGTAAACTGCCATGAAATCGGGTATGTGGAAGCGGGAAAACCGGCATCGGTGCTGATGACTGACGGGAAAGAACATGATTTCCAGCCCCGGTTCCGGGAGTCGGCGTATACCCCGGTAAAAAAAGTAGTCGATACCGACATCCAGGATTTCGAGACGATGAAAAAAGAAGTACTGCGGGCGTCGGAAGCCGCCATTGCAAAGAAGAAACGGGTGCTTGAACTGCTGAAGAAAAAGAGATGAATGGCCGATTTGTTTCTGGTCCCTGAAATGTTAAACGAGATTCAGGTGGAATTCAATAACCGAGGATCTTTTGGGTCCCGATAACGGTTCTTGTTTTTAGATTTCCTGCACCAGAATACGATAAAATTCTTCAGCGGCATTCCGTTCGATCCAGGGTCGGTGGCCACATTTTTTCAGGAGAATAAACCGGAAGTTTTTAAGTTCCCGCGCGAGGGGGATATTTACTCCTGCGGCCGGGTGGGGATCATAATCCCCGTGAATTGCGATCACCGGACAGGTGATCTCCCTTGCCATATACAGGAGTGTCTTTTTGCGACGGAGTTCACACGCTTCATTCCAGACGCCTTTGAAAACGTCGTACTGGCAATAAAATGATTTGTCTTCTGTGGTCTGGGGGTCACAGGCATCCGCCAAGGCAAGGAGGTCTCCCAACCGGGCAAGGAGTGCATTCTTGTCTCCCTCCTTTCCATCATCTTCAGGTTTTTCCAGCTGCTCCAGCAGTGCCTTCGCTTTCATGCGGTTCTCCGGTGTAAGCCTGTCGAGCCGTGTTTTTGTTATAGAGAGCGCATCCTGCTCTTCAAAAGGCGGGCTGCCCACAAGGATCAACTTGCCAACGAGCGCCGGGTACCGGGCGGCAACCATCCATGATAAAAATGCTCCCCATGAGAATCCCACAAGGGTGACCGGTACCCTGCCGTCCCTCTCAAGGACAGACCGTAGTTCCCTTACCTGTCCTTCAAGAGTGGTTTCTGTCTGGAATGGTTCAAGAATTCCTTTAACTTCCGAAAGTTCCCGGGCCACCGCTACCATCTCGCCCGGGGCGCCCGGGCCACCATGGATAACAGCTACCGGGTAGGGTCCTGTCCCCCATTTCCGAACGCTCATACAGGTATCTGGTTATCGTTTTCCTGTATAAAGTATTCCCGATTCAAAAAAGGGGGCAGACGTGGGCACGGGTTATTATGGTTTTTTTCCGGCCGCTCGCATAAGGGCAAGCAGCCCGGTAAGAATCTGTTTGGGTGTAGGTGGATTACCGGGGATCTTCAGATCGACCGGTAAAATTTTGTCCGCCCCGCAAAGTACCGCATACGTCTCTTTATAGATTCCGCCATCGCAGGCGTCGTCCCCGACAGCCACAACAAATTTCGGTGATGGCATCGCGTCGTAGGTTTTCTTGACCGCTATCTCCATATTGTGAGTGACCGCGCCTGTTACAATCAGGACATCTGCGTGACGGGGTGAGGCTGCAAACGTGATGCCAAACCGTTCCACATCATAGAATGCATTCGAGAGGTTGTTTAACTCGATCTCGGCTGCATTGTCGCTGCCAGCATCCAGTTCCCGGATTACAAGACTGCGCCCGAACCGTGCGTCAATCTCCCGTTTGATCTCCCGGCCGATCCTTTCGATCTCTTCGTCAGGCAATGGAATTGTTTCGGTCACTTTCTTTTTAAAGAGGCAGGAAAATGCGTTTACCATCTCGTCTCACCTCAAAGGTCTGTCCCCGCATAAGACAGGTTCAGGCTCTTGTTGATAACCGGGAAGTCGGCGATGATATTACCCGGTACCGCGTGCTCTATTGCAAGCCAGTTGCAGTAGGAGGCAGTCCTGACCTTGTACCTGTCAATCTTCCCGTCCTGTACCCTTACCCAGCAGAGGGTCTGTCCCCGTGCTGATTCAACGAGTGCCAGTGCATAGCCGTCCCGGATCGGCTCGTCGCTCGTGATCGCTCCGTCCGGTATCGCGTCGATCACCTTTAGGATCAGGTCAAGCGAGTCCATGATCTCCGCTGCCTTTACCGTGAACCGGGCAAGGACATCCCCGTCCCGGAGGGGATGGGGCACCGGAGTAAAACGGTCATATATCCCGTACGGGTGATTCACCCGGACGTCAACCACGCCTCCCGATGCACGTGCGACAGGCCCCGTGATATTGAGCGGGCGCAGCAACTGCTTTTTAATGATCCCGGTCTGGGAGAACCGGTCGATCACCGAGGGTGTCGAGAGCACGATGGAAAGCCCGACCTTGTACTGTTTCCTGAACTGTACGAGGAAATCCCTGAATGCGGCAAGTGCACCTGCGGGAATATCCCGTTTGACGCCGCCAATGCAGAGCATTCCCCGCAGGAACCGGGAGCCGGCAAGTTTCCCGTTCTCACGGAACATCTCCTCGCGCAGCACCGCAAACTGGCTGGCCCCCAGGGGAAACGCAACATCGGTGAGCATTCCTGACAGGTCGCCGAGATGCGAGCAGATTCGTTCGGATTCGCAGAGGATCGTCCGCAGGTGCCATGCACGGTCGGGCACTGTAATCCCCGAGAGCCGTTCGACTGCCATACAGAACCCGGTCGCGTTTGCCACCGATTCGTCGCCGCTTACCGCTTCTGCGATCTTTGTGCAGTCCTCCGGGTCTTTTCCCTCGGCGAGTTTCTCGATACCACGGTGCGTGTAGAACAAACGGATCTCAAGGTTGAAGACCGTCTCCCCGATCACGCTGAACCGGAAATGGCCGGGTTCGATGATGCCGGCATGTACCGGCCCGACCGGTACCTGGTAGACGCCCTCACCCGTCACCTTACGGAAGGGGTACTCATCATTCGCGCTCACGTTGTCGTTTGTTGTGATGGGTGTATCGGGAAATGATTTTTCGAGCGGGTGGAACCCTGCCGGGTAGATCTCGTGCAGGAAAAGCCGCCGGGTGTCAAACGCGCCATCGAATTCTATCCCAAACCCGTCCCTGCATTCCCTCTCCGGCCAGGTGGCAGAGGGAAAGATGGTGGCAATGGACGTTGCCCGGCCATTCGTGATATTCCGGACAAGGATAAGGATGCTCCCTTTTCGCTCGAACACATACAGGACTGAATGTCGCGCCTCCTCTCTGAAACCTTCGACACAGAACAGGCTGATCAAAACAAATTTGCGGGAGGCAAGATACGGGATGGCAAGAGTAAACTCCGGTTCGCTCACATCAATGGAACATTCCCGGTTGTACCCGTATGTAATGCGGGCAGGCACCGCAGCCGCACCGAACAACTCGCGAATCGCCCCGGTTGCGGCATCATCTGTGGGAATTTCAGGTGGGGTCATTTAGAACCTCAGCTCCGTTACGATCTGGCTGATAAACGTGCATCCCTGCGACGGAAACAGGATCCCGAGAATGAGGATGAGTGCGAGCAGGATCACAATGGGTGCTTTCATGCTCAGTGGTGTCCGGTAGGGCACGAGATCCACAGGTTCACCCGGCGGGGTTACCCGGGTAAACGCGGTGATCACAAAGTACCCGATCGCAGCCGTGGCAATAAAGATGAGGACAAGGACAAGCGCGAGTGCCCCAAGAGAGATGGATCCGAGCGAGAGCAGGATGAATAATTTTGAGAAGAAGACCATAAACGGCGGCATGCCGATGATCGCAAGTCCCCCGAGGATGATCCCCCACGCGGCGAGCGGCTGGAACCGGAATACATCGTGAATGTCATCGGGTGCGTCTGCCGAGAGATGGCTCCTGTACTGCCGGTGCAGGATGCCGGCCGAGAAGAAGAGCGAGGCCTTTGTAAACGCATGTGCCATCACGTGGAAGATCACCCAGAAGAGTGCGAGAGGGGTGGCAACCGCAAGGCCGACCAGCAGGATACCCATGTTTTCGATGCTTGAAAATGCGATCAGTTTCTTGAGGTTCTTCTCCGGCAGCATGGAGAGTGCAGCGATGGCGATCGAGAGGACGCCAAAGAGCAGTACCAAGGGAGTGATGGTGGTAAATGCCGATGTCTGATGTACGATGGCATAGACCCGGATGATCCCGTAGATGCCCACGTTCAGGAGTACGCCGGAGAGAACGGCACTCACCGCAGACGGCGCCTTTGCGTGGGCTTCGGGAAGCCATGTGTGGAAGGGGAAGATGCCGGACTTTGCGGCAAACCCGACAAAGATGAGCGTGAACGCGGCGATCGTCATCCCCGGGGGAAATGCCGAGGCATTCTGGATCAGGACCGTCCAGTTCAGGGTGCCGGTCCCGAGTGTAGAGCGTGCAATTTCAAAAAGGAAGATGAGCCCGACAAAGGCAAGGAGCATCGCGACCGACGCGACGAAAATATACTTGAGCGCCGCATCGATGTTCTCTTTTGCCGAGAGAATGGCAACAAGCAGTGCGGAGATGATCGTCGTCATCTCGGCAAATATCCAGAAGAGCGCGAGATTGTCCGAGTAAAATGCAAGGACAATGACCAGTTCGAGCAAGCACCACGCGACATAAAAGAGCTTCAGGCTCCCTGTTTCCAGCTCTTTACTCGCCAGCAGGTTCTCGACATACCCCCGGGCATACACGGCAGCAAGCGTGAAGATGACGGTGGCGACGATCACCTCGAAGAGCCCGAGATGGTCGATGAAGAAGTACCCGCTGCCGACGGTGAAGGTGTCGACCGGAATCTGGACGCACAGGAGGATGTACCCGGTGATTGCCCCATAGAACAAGCCAAGGCCGATGGCGGCCAGGTTCATCTGCCGGTGGGTGCGGCTGACGGCGACAAGGACCAGTGCTGCTAATGCAGAGAGCACGTAGGCGAGAACAATCATGGCGATTCCTCCTGCTCTTCCCAGAGGTAGAACCGGTGGAGCCGGTTGTGGTACTCCTCAAGCGTCGAATCGATGCCCACCGTGAGGATGGTGGTCAGGAGGATGAGGATGACCAGATCGATGATGATCAGGAACTCGATGATAAACGGGAGTTCGGTCGCAAAGAGGCCAAAGAGCAGTACCCCGTTCTCCATCGAGAGGTACCCGAGCACTTTTGTGATCGCCTTTTTCCGGGAGAACGTCACCATCATGCCCATAAGGACAAGGGAGATCCCGATCACTGCGCCAAAGAAAAAGTGGCCCCCGGTGCTCCCTTTTGCAAGAGTATCCTGGAAGATCCGGGAGAGCGTGATGTACGTAAGGAGCATCAGCGCAAGCGAGATCAAAAGCGAGCTTGTCGGGCTGAGGAAATGGAATTCGATATCCCGTTTTATCCGGATCTTTTCCTGGATGGTCGTAATGAAATACGGGATGATAATGACCTTGAAGATCAGCGTGATGAGCGCAATTTCAAGGAGGATGGTTGTCCCCTCATACCAGTAGAGTGCAAGCGCGATGGCGACGAGCATGAGCGACTGGAGCGCGTAGACCCGAACGAGAGTGATGAGGTTTTTAGTCGTGATGATATACGCGGCCGTGATGATGACGCCGACAAACAGGATCTTGATAATGCCTTCAAAAAACGCAGGGTCAGTCATGCAAACACCTCGATGATGATGGTGAGGGTCGAGAAGAAGAAAGCCATCATAAAGAGGCCGGGCAACCGGAAGAACCGCATCTTTGCCGTGGAAGCCTCAAAGAGCCCGATGATGAGGGCGAGGATCGCACATTTTACCGCAAAGAGGCAGACTGCAACCGCTATGGCGGCGACGGAGAGCGTGGTTGCAAGGCCCCAGGGTACGAGGAGGTTGATGAGAAGTGCCATGAGGAGGGTCTGTTTGATGGCTGCCGAAAGTTCCATGAGCGCGAGGTTCCTGCCTGACTGTTCGAGGATCATCCCCTCGTGGATCATGGTCAGTTCAAGATGGGTCTCCGGGTTGTCGACCGGAAGGCGCGAGGTCTCGACGATCAGGATGATAAAAAGCGATATCCCGATCAGGATCAGTGTCGGGCTCACGGGGATTCCTGCAACGGAGGCGACCGTGACCATGTCGATGATGTTGAGGGATTTAAAGACAAACGCGAGTGCGGCAAAGACGATGATAGTCGTAGGTTCAATGACCGCCGATATGCTCATCTCCCGGGAGCTGCCCATGCCGCCAAACGAGCTGCCCGCGTCAAGGCCGCTTAAGGCCATGAAGAACCGGGCGAGCACCAGCAGGTACAGGAAGAGAATAATGTTCCCGATACCCCCGACAGGTTCCGTGACATAAACGAGCGGGACAAAGAGGGAGGCCACAAGGATGGCGGAGATGCATGCCCACGGTGTGATCCTCATGATCCACGAAGATTTCGGGGAATAGATCACCTCTTTTCTGAGCAGTTTTGCAAGCGTGTAATAGGTCTGGAAGATCGACGGGCCCTCCCGTCCCTGCGACCATGCTTTGACCTTTTTTATAAGGCTCACAAAGAGGGGAGAGAGCAGCACGACGCAGAGCGTGTTTATAACGCCGTACACGAGGAAATCCGGGGTCATGCCGACCACCCCAGAAAGAGGATAATCGCAACCACGGCGATGAACACGTACAGGAGATAGGTGTCAAGGCAGCCATTCTGTATCCGGGCGATCCCCCGGGTGGCCCGGGTCGCCCCCCGTGCAATGGGGAGATACAGGTATTCCTCGAAGAACTTCAGGAGCCGGATCTCCGCGGTCCCTTCTGCAAAGATGCAGTCGTGCTGGTCGTAGTACTTCTTTGTACCGGCCTTTTTTGTCCGGTAAATCGAGGAGAAAATGGTGACAATCGGCTCCGAAAACCCGTGCCCGGTATACTCTGTTGACGAGGGCTGCGATTTCGCACCGCATCCCCAGGTCTCGCTGATCCGGACCTCGCGGGAAGCCGTGAAATACAGGACAACATACGTGAGTGCTGCCATGATGAGGAGGAGCATGCTCACGAGGAACAGGTCGGGGATGGGAAGCGCATAGCCAAAAGCGGTGAGGATCTGGAACGCAAAGACGCCGAGGATGACACATGCGGTGGCAAGAATGGCAGGGCCGACAAGCATCGGGAGGCTTACCTCACGGGCAGCTTCGCTCTCCTTTGAACGCGGCTGTGCAAGGAAGATGGAGCCAAACGCTTTCACAAAACAGGCCGCCGATAGTGCGCTCGTGAGGGCAAAGAGGGCAAGGCAGATGAAAAGGAGCACTTTGATGAGGGGATCGACCACGGTTACGGACTGGAAGAACGCGATGTACATCAAAAGTTCGCTTGCAAAACCGTTCAGGGGGGGCAGAGCGGCAATTGCGATCGCGCCGGTAAAGAAAAGTACCGAGGTACAGGGCATTTTGCCGGAGAGACCTCCCATCTTCTCGATGTCCCGGGTGTGCGTGGCATGCACCACCGATCCCGCCGTGAGGAAGAGGAGGCTTTTGAAGAGCGCATGGTTGAGGGAGTGGAAGAGTGCCGCAATCAGGCTGAGGGTGGCGAGCATCGCGAGTCCCGAGCAGGAGAAGATCACAAAGAGGCCGATGCCGACAAAGATGATGCCGATATTCTCGATACTTGAGTACGCCAGCATCCCTTTTATGTCGTGTTCCTTGAGCGCGTAAATCACGCCGAGCACCGCGGACGCAATGCCAGCGATGAGGATCAGCACACCCCACCAGAGATCCGGTGAGAAGACCGTGATGATGATCCTGATAAGGCCGTAGACGGCGACCTTGAGCATCACGCCCGACATCAGTGCCGACACCGGTGACGGGCTTGCCGGGTGGGCATAGGGGAGCCACTTGTGGAACGGGATGATCCCTGCCTTGATGGAAAAACCCACAAAGAGCGAGAGGAACGCGGCGGTAACGAGGGGCAGCGACGCGGGAGTGGTGTGCAGCGGGGCGATTGCAAACGACCCGGATGCATAGTAGAGTGCGATGAACCCCAGCATCACAAAGAGCGTGGAGAGGTGGGTCATGACGAAATAGAAGATCCCGGCTTTTCTCGTCTCTTCTTGTGAATACTCATACATGACAAGGAAGAAGGAGACCGCTGCCATCAGTTCCCAGAAGAGCAGAAACGAGATCGTGTTTTCAGAGGCGACGATTAGCGCCATGGAGAGAACAAAAAGGCTGATGCAGCCGCAGAGCAGGTTCCGGCGGTTTCCGCCTTCCATGTGCTCGACGTACCCCGCAGTATAGACCGCCACGCAGGAGGAGACCATTCCGATCAGGAAGAGGAAGAACGCGGCGAGCCGGTCGATGAAAAACTCAACGGAAAAGCCGGGGAACAACTGCCATGCCGCAGGTGTGAAGGGCACACCGGTGACAAGGATAAGGAGCGAAAGTGCGGCAAGGAGTATCGAGGCCAGGGTGGTGCAGGCAAGCGAGAGGATACGGACGATCCGGAGATCGCGTGCGGCGCCCAGCAGGGAGACGAGCGTGCCGGCAAGGAAGAGGACGATGACGACGTAAAAAAGCAGGTTCAGCATCAGATCCTCCGGATGGTCCTTCGTCTCGGGAATCTCCGCATACGCAACGGACGCGGCAGCTTGTCAACCGCGCATATATTCCGGGACCTTGTTCGGGGTGTCATCATACATTCCTAGGTATTCTGTTCTCCGTTCCCGGCAGACGGATCGCGTTTCATGGGACACACATCGATTCCCGCAAGGTTGCCCATGCAGAACCCGAACCGGTCCCGGATCGTCTTTGGGAGGTCTGGCTCAGGAATCGGGTAAAACCCCATGTCCCCGTAAAAGTCCATGAGTTCCGTCTTTGCATGCATGTACAGGGTATCGTGCCGGCCGCACTCTTCGATCAACTGTTTCATGACTGACCGGGCAAAACCCCGGCGCCGGTATTCATCGAGCACGTACACCCCGTCCACTTCGAAACCGTCCGGGTGCCGGGAGCAGCGTGCGACCCCGACAAGCTGCGTTCCGGCAAACGCCGCAAAAAGCCGGTCTGTTGCGGTGTTTGCTTTCTGCTGGTGGTAGTGGATCCAGAGTTCTTCTTCAGCACGGACCATTTCGTGAGGGGAGAGTTCCCGAACATTTACGGTACCGGGAACCTGGTGAGCTGCCGCGGCGCTTCCCGGTGTGAAGAAGTGCCGCTGGATCCGGTGAATAAGATGAGGGCGGAATGTGACAAAACTCCCTGCCTCCTCTCCTGCAAGCGCATAAAGTACGAGCAGTGTCGTATCTTCTCCGGAGGGCTCCGTTTTAATTCCTGTCGACAGTGCTGGCGTACTGCGGTTCTCCCGATTATTTGCGTTTAAATGTCGTGATGAGCGAGGATGCATCTGCCCCGGCATCACGAGGATGAAAGTCTTCTATTATTACATTTGTTTTAATTTATAGGTTGTGCCGTTTTGTGAGAAAATAACCTTATCGGAAGGATATCCGGTTCCGGCAACAGTATCCTGAAATCGATAATGATGCCAGAATTTACGATTTTTTCTGAATTCGGGCTTGTTAATTACCAAATTGCAATTATGCGCGTCCGGGAACAGAATAGGTAGTAATGCATAAAAAAAGCGATTTTGCTGGTCTAAACGCAGAAAAAACTGAAATTTTGCTGCAGATTTCACAGTTGGAGAAAATAACAATATTTAAGACCCTTCCCATTGGAGTAAAAATTACTATGGATGTGCAATGCGTGCAGGTTTACCATAGAGGACATATGTATGATTGATAATCTGTTACTGGGGAATTACAAATTCCGGGAATCTGATTTTACGCCGAATATCGATCACTACCGCAAACTGGTAAACGCGCAGCACCCGACTGTGCTCTGGATTGGCTGTTCGGATTCGCGGTTACAGACCGGGCATATCACGCAGGCCAAGGCAGGAGAACTTTTTATCCAGCGTAATATCGGGAACATTGTGCCGATCCACGACTGGAACTTCGCAACGGTGCTTGAATATGCGGTATCCCATCTTCACGTGAACGATGTAGTGATCTGCGGACATTCAAACTGCGGGGCGATCCGGGCACTGGATCATGAGAGCACGGATTCTTATATTCCTCTCTGGCTGAACAATGCCCGTGATGCAAAAGTCCGGGTCGATAAAACGATCTCCCCGCCGAAGACACCGCTCGAACAGGAAGAGCGTTACAAGCTCATCGAACAGGAAAATGTCCGGCTCCAGATTGAACACCTGCATACCTATCCTCTCTTAAAAAAGGCGGTGGATGAGAAGAAGGTGCAGGTTCACGGGCTTTATTATGATCTCGGCACCGGTGCCCTGACACGGGTTACCTGAAAAATTACAGGTATGCAGTAATTTCATTTTTTATCCGGTCAAGGGCGATCCTCCCGATCCGGATGAGTTTTCCGTTCACGAGAACCATCGGGACAGGGGGATACTCTTTTTCGAGTATTGTGCGGATATGATCGGGAACCTGGTCATCAATGAGGGTGAGTCTGACGTTCACCCGATCGCCATAGGTCTCTTTTAGAACTTTTTCTAACGCCTCAAACGCTTTTGTGAGTTTTCCTGACGGGTGGCATTCAGAAAGGCCGCAGGTCCGGTTCTCGTCACAGGGAAACGGTGAACACTCAGAATATTTCAGCCCGACGATCTCGACAAGAATGGTGTCACTCATGTACGATAGGTTGGCGCGAACGGTATTTTTAGTATTGGGATTGGGGCAGAGCGATACGGCCCGGTCTTTTGCCGGGTTCTAAAAATGGTGTATGGGGGGTGGAGGCGACCTCTTTTAAGGATCGGCCGGACCGACCGGTTTTTTTGCGGTGCGGGAGGTAGGGGGGAGGGGGGCGACCTCAGATACGCGTGGATCACAGGTCGCCCCGACCAATGTGTACGATCGGTCGGACCGACCGATCCGTGAGTACGGTCGGGGCGACCACCCCTTCTCGTCTGAAATTTCAGTGGAAATACAGGTCACGAAACTGGAACGATGGAGGCCACCCCGACCGATTTTGAAATTGATCGGTCCGATCTGTTTTTCTGCGGTGCGGGTGGCAGGGGGGAGGGGGGTTACCGATTTTTTTGGAGGTCGGGGTCGCCTCCCGGTTTTTTTCCCGGAAAGTTCGATAACGTTGCCGGACTTTTTTTTTAAGTTGGATGACCTTGGCGAACTATTTTTAAAAAGTCCGGTAACTTTGCCAGACAATTTTTGAAAAGTTGGATGACTTTGACGAACTATTTTTAAAAGTCCGGTAACTTTGCCAGACAATTTTTGAAAAGTTGGATGACTTTGGCGAACTATTTTTAAAAAGTCCGGTAACTTTGCCAGACAATTTTTGAAAAGTTGGATGACTTTGGCGAACTATTTTTAAAAAGTCCGGTGACTTTGCCGGCCTTCTTTTAGAAAGTCCGGCAAAGGCTCCTGAATGATCTGACGTGGGGAGGTGTGTTTTGACCCCTCATATTCTCTAAAAAGTCCGCGAACTTCAACGAACTTTTTTTGGAATGTCCGATAACTCTGGTGAGTTTTTTTCGGAAAGTTGGATAACCTTGCCGGCCTTTTTTCGGAAAGTTCCCTAACTCTCGCAAACTTTTTTTGAAAAGTCCGGTAACCTTGTGGGACTATTTTCAAAAAGTCCGATAACTTTGGTGAGATTTTTAGAAAAGTTCGATAACGTTGCCGGACAATTTTTAAAAAGTCCGGGAACTTTGGCGAGCTTATTCCGGAATCTTCAGATCTTGTACAGACCTTTTTGGATCCTTTCAGACCCGGTCAACTGCTTTCTTTAGCGATTCTTTCCGTGTATATGACTATTACCGTAAGGGACAACCAGACCCAGCAGATTGTTGTACAGGACGGGTATGGCCGCGAGTACAGTTCTGATACCGGCAAGTATACATTTACCGGCACAACCACCCATGATGACAGCTCAGTCACCGAGCCATACACTTCAGAACCAGGACCCCGGTATATCCCGGTATACAAAGAAGGCCAGTTCCAGATAACAATTGAAGGGAATTATCTCGACGTTACCGTGGAAATAATTACCGGCACCTCACAGGATCTACTGAAGAGCCCGGAAAATGCTGCAGGAACCGCATCCACGCAGGATGCGTACGAGGAGGATTGGGAATAATGAATCCTGCTCATATCTCGCAAGCAGTACACAAAATGAAAAGCGAATTTTCTTTTTTGTATCGCCGCATATCTTCAAAGACAAGATTGGTACTTGCACTGACATTTTGGGCGGGTTCTGGTCCCGGAATTAAAACTTGTAGTTATTAAACAGATGAAGTTCAAGATATAGAGTATACATGAAACCGCGATCCCTATCCCCTAAACCATCCGAAGGTGTATCCCTTACGGCCCCCATCAACGATCCATTCTTCTGGAGGGAACAGTGGCGACAGCTGAAACTTGCCCACTGCGCCGTGCCAAACTATGGCAATCCACGGGAGTTCTGGGCGAACAAAAAAATGATCCATACTGTCTACATGAAAGGCAGAAAAACGCACAGGAAAACCGAGGATGCACGGTTAATCGCAATGGACATTCCTGACGGTTCACGCGTCCTTGATATCGGCGCCGGCCCGGGGACCTACGCGGTACCGCTTGCAGTCCGGGGCTGCAAGGTCACGGTTGTCGAACCCTCACCGGTCATGCGGGAAGCACTATCAGAAAACATGCGCGGGAACGGGGTTGATACCATCAGGATTTTCCCCAACCGCTGGGAGGATGTTACAGTAAAGGAACTCGGCGGGCCGTTTGATGTGATTATTGCATCGTATTCTCTTACAATGATGGACATCGGCAAGGCTTTGGCAAAAATGCAGACCTGCTGTACCGGGACAGTTCACCTTTTCTGGTTCATGACTTCTCCCGCATGGGTTCAGGTGAACAAAGATCTATGGCCGCTGCTTCACGGCGGTAAATTCCCCGGGGAACCCACGGCCGACTGGCTCTGGCAGGTTCTGTGCGAGATGGGTATCTATGCGAACGTGCAGGTTGAGGTAAAGTTCCCGGCGCCGGTTTATGCGAACGTAGATGATGCAGTTAAAGAATTCACCCGACGGCTGAACTGCACCACCGCTGCCCATGAGGAAACGGTCAGGAATTATTTCCAGTCGGTCCTGCGGCAGGATGCGCAGGGACTGGTCCTCGGAGAGGAAACCCTTGGAGCACATATCTGGTGGACAAACAGCGGCCGTAAGGAATAACCGGAGAGATTCTCCCTTTGCAAAAATCCTTGCAGCCCCGATGCACCACACTACAGGATTCGATGAAGATGACTGAAATGAGCGATTACGATATACTGTTTAATAAAGCAAAAGAATTTCACGGGCATGTCTGTCCGGGTATTGTTCTTGGGACACGGCTGACCATTGCCGGTCTGCGCGAGCTGGGGATGACCCCCACAGAACCGGCTCGCAACCTGATCGTGTATATGGAAATCGACCGATGCGGTACCGATGCGGTACAGGCAATCACCGGCTGCTCGCTTGGTCACCGCACTCTCAAGCACAAGGACTTCGGGAAGTTTGCCGCCACATTTGTCGATACCCGGAACGGAAACGCCATCCGGGTAGCGGTTAATGAGAAGAACCGTGCTGAACATGACAAGCTCGGTCCAAAAGACCTCCTCAAATTACTTTCCGAAGTCCCGGAAGATGAGATCCTGAAAATTGAGCACGTCAGGATTACGATCAAAAAAGAAGACCTCCCGGGATTTCCGGTAGAAAAAGCCAATTGCAGCAAATGCGGCGAGCAGATCTCGGATAACCGGCATATGGTAGTAAACGGGAGGGTGCTGTGCAGGAACTGTGCCGGAGAATCCTACTATTCGGTTATTGAGTGAGTAAGATATGACCTCCGGGAATCTGCAGAAGGTCAGGAAATAAAAAAATGGACGGCTGGTTTGTGTATGAGGGATTGTCAGAAGATTTGCGGTTGCCGTATCATTCTCACGACAGTGAGGGTCGCATTGTTACGGATGCCAACATTTTTCTCTGGCACGCACATCACAGGATACATAACGAAGGAACGCCCGTGATGCTTCACCCCCCGCCACTCTGTCAAGCCTGCAGACATTACCATTCCGGAACGACACCGTCATGCGCTGCATACCCTGACGGTATTCCCGGGGATATTCTTTCCGGGAACATACGTCATGTTATTCCCTGTTCCGGGGATCGTGGCATACAGTTCGGGAAACTGGTTACATATCCCGCATATTTCATGACAGCAGACCGGCCGGTGGAGTGCCTTTTTCGGGTTACCTGTGACGGGACATATGAAAGGTATGTACCGATCCTTGATGAGTGGGAAGTGGATAATGAATTTGTCAGCGTCCTTCTTGAAACCGAAACCGATTTCCGGCTGGTCGATGAATTCGATGCCAATACATTTATTGAGTCTGCACAACTCCGGAAGGCCGCGATTAATCCCTGTTCGCTCCAGTTCAGACAGATGATGTACCTGCACAGCCGGAAACGGGATATCTGATGGGGAGTGGAGTACAAGGGAGCGTTTCATGCAGGGTTTGTTTATGAAATGCGATCAGGTTACAAGGTTTCCCGGATGGCGGGTCAGGACGGTATATTCCCCGCAGACAAGGAACGATTAAAGTATGACTCCGTATAATCCACAGAGATTACTCCCGAAGAAAAATCCCCGTTACTGGCGGGACCGCTGGCAGCAGCAGAAATGTGCCCGTTCCGCTGCCACAGGGAATTCCCCCGGTTCCCGGGGTTACTGGAGCTGTTCGAAAAACGTGCAGGAAATTTACGGGAAAAGCCGGCAATCTGTATCATGGAACCGCAAAGTTGAGACCCAGCTAGCGGATATGAATATCCCTACGGGATCACGGGTGCTCGACATCGGCGCAGGAACGGGCACCCTTGCCGTTCCCCTCGCCGCCAAAGGCTGCCGGGTTACGGTAATCGAACCATCTGATTTGATGCGGGAAGGACTCGCACAGAACCAGCGGCTCGCAGGTGTACCGGATATTACGGTTATTCCCCGGCGATGGGAAGATATCCCCCTGGAAGAATTGGATGTACCGTTTGACGTAGTGATCGCATCGTACTCTCTTACGATGACTGACATTGGTGCGGCACTTCTTAAGATGCAGGCCTGCTGTACCGGAACGATTCACCTCTTCTGGTTTTTAACACCACCGTCGTGGGTACGGGTCAGTCATGACCTCTGGCCGCAACTCCACGGTACTGAATATACCGGTGAACCGCTGGCAGACTGTCTCTGGCAGGTGCTCTGTGAGATGGGGATCTATGCAGACATCGGCGTTGAACAAAGAAAGCAGCCGACGATCTATCCGAAAATTGAAGACGCTGTCAGTGAATACTACCAGCGGCTGAACTGCTCAACCCCGACCCAAGAGACGATCCTGTACGATTATTTCCGCAGTAATATGCTGCATTCGGCAGGGGGTTACCGGCTTCCCGGGGATTCACTGGGCGCACATATCCGATGGGAGATCTAGCGCGAATCCTCCCGCGTGAGAGATTTCTCCCAACACTTTCTTAAGAGAAAATTCCGGCGGGGTATGCAGGTATTCTTACAAAAATCGTAAATATATCCCAAAAAAGGTTATCTGCCTTTGGCTTTACCTGGCAGATACTGACACCGGGCCGCAATGGAGGTTGATGAGACCGTACTCCTGGGATTAGGGTCGTAATCGCGGCCGATGGAGGGTGTCGAGGATTATTTCTGGTAAACAAACCTGCCGTTTCAAGCGAGGCACTGATGTTTCTTCCTAATGATCTGTGTTTGCGTGCATGTTGTCCACTTGGTGCGTGCTATCCCAAAGGGACAATACACATATTTCCCTTACAACATTATAATATTTTTCTTTTAACTTTGAAATTAAGTTAATACTTAATAATTAACCAAACCCGCGAAAATAATCCTGGACTGCATAGCAGATGGATCCCCTTATGAGAAAATGACATAAACCGATCGAGGACACTCCGAAACTATGAAAATCATTAATAGAACCTTATGGGAAGGCTCCCCTTCATGAGGTATCTTTAGAGGCACGATGGGGCAGGGCGATTTTATATCTGTTTTTGGAAACCCACGTGAGTCCCGAATCAGGCATACTGGATAAAAAAACGGCGGTCTTTCAGGGTATACCCGGTGTTTGGAGACTGACCCCTGGCAAAACAGACTCGCATGCCACGAGACCCTGATGAATGGCAAAAATAAAAGAAGGTTAGTCGACAGCGATCATGACTTCGCTGGACTTGATCACGGCATATGCCGCCTTGCCGACTGCAAGGCCAAGCGTTGCAACCGATTTCTTGGTGATAATGGACGTAATCTCCTGTCCATTCGGCAGCTCGATAACAACTTCGGAGTTGACGCTGCCGGGGGTGATCGCTTTTACCTTGCCTTTCAGAATGTTTCGTGCACTGATCTTCATTGTTCTCACCAATGGGAACTGGTGGTGGTAAGTATAAGTAGTTTACTATGCGCCCAAACAAAGCGCCGGAGCATCTCGCTGATAATTAAGGCACTACCTTCGATAATTCACAGTTGAAATATTCAGGTTTAGTTTCCCTGCTATCAATATGCACTAAGGGAAATGTCCGTAATCTGTCTGCTCACGGTCACGTTGGTCGGACCCGGATCAATAGTCAGCCAAATGGAATTGTCATTTGACAGCATGCGGTTAAAATGAATGTTCCCACAGTGCGGTGATTCCACGACACTATTATTGAGACTGGTGTTTATGGATTCACGCAGGGCTTTCTTAAAATCAGGCAGCGGAGAGCTGACAGTTATATTAATATGGGTAACGTTAGGAATATTTTTTGTTCTCCGGGTACTTTCAAGGGCGAGAGTACCCATCCCATTTCCACTCACGGATCCATCGGAATTTGCTCGTATAATGTTTACCCCTTTTATGTCAACTACCGAGCAGTTGTAAGGATCTGCGGGATTAGGATATGAACCGGCACTGAAAAGTGCGTCTGTTAAATTATACTCCACAGCACGTTTAAAGGGTGTCATAAGTGTTCCTTTTGTCACATTTACATTGCCATGTGACCAGATGTATCCCTGATCCTGCCAAAAATTACCAAACGGTCGATATGAATAATTAACCAGTCTAAAATTTGCCCCGTTGAGATGATCTGAACCTGATTCCGTACTACTAATTTCCATCACCATATAGGGACGATTTTTATCCTCATCCTGAATTGCAAGCGTCCCCCCGGACCTGGTTGAACTAAAGAGAACATCTCCCCCTCCCAGAGGTATGCGTTCTGACAGTTTCATATTGTTCGGGGTGGATGCGGCAGACTCAATATCCGAAGAAAATCGGAGGATGCCGGATTCGACCTCGTGCAGATGCGAGACTTCTGCCTGTTCCTTCATGGCAGGAATGGCAGTTGCATTCCAGACGGCAAAAAACGTCACAATAACTGCAAGGACAAGCATCGCTGCGATGACCGGGGCAACTGCTGCATCCCGCCTCATAAGGGTATCCTCCCGGTAAAGATCCGTGCGTGAGGTGTGACAAGGGAGATCGTTTCATTCCCCATAAGGATGCCACCGGTCTTCACCGTGATATTACTCCCCAGATCGAAAACCGTTTTGTTGGGGACCATGACAAAACGGATAGAATCCGCACTGTTAATCTTTTGCTGTGTGTCATTGGGATAAGTGATTACAACGGTCAGGTCTGCCTTCTTCACCCAGTCGCCACCTTTGTGCCACAGCGTGATGTTCCCGGACGTGTCGTTACTCAGCAGGATCGTAACGCTTGGGTCACGGGTCGTGGGGAGAAAATTACCCAGCGCTGCAGCAAATACCCCTATAAGGAGAATGACAAGGCCGATCATCAGCATTTCGCCGACAACCTCTGATACTCCGCGTTCACTGTCTGCCCTACCGGTCATCAATCCTGCCTTCCCGTTACGTTGTCCGGATACAAAAGAGACCGGTCGCTTCCTGTCAGGACAGAAATTACAGGGTCGTGTCCCTGCAGCGTACAATCTCACTTTGTCTCTCTGCAATCCCTATACTCACCAGCAATCCCGGCATCCTGCTTTTGTAATCCAGTGACAGGATAACTGCGATACACCATCTTATTAACCTTTATTTTTAAATTATTAACGAGAGTTAAACAAAAGATATAACTTTTGAAGGCTGATTTAATAATTGAAACGATTTCAGGAACAAATTTATGAAAAAAAACAGGAGCGTGAACTGGTGACCCGGAAGGATGCTGCGGTTTCCCCGGTAGTCGGTGTCATGCTCATGCTGGCAGTGACCATTATGATCGCCGCGATTGTCAGCGCCACGGCAGGAAGTTTTTCCAACACGGAAAAAAAAGCACCCAGCGCGATCCTTGATGTCAGCATCTATGCGGCAAAGGTCTATGGCAATTTTTCTGCCCCTACAATGACCATCAGGCATGTGTCAGGAAATGTCCTCCAGACAAAGGATCTTCAGATCGTGACATACTATACCGTTCCTGGATCCGGCAATATCAGCCGGGGTTCTCTTATCGGTGAGAAAACTGTTGATGTAGAGGGGTCTTCCGGGACAGAGCAGTACGGGGCCCTGTTCATCAGCGATGAGAGGCACGGTAGCCCTGATAGATGGTTCGGGAACGCCTCGGCCACATTCGGACCTGGTGATATTCTGGTAACACCGGCCCAGTACTGCGTGAAAGAGAAGACTGATGCCGTAAACGCGGAACTGCACCGTAATCCTGGCATGGAACAGCTGTTCCCCAATGTACAGTTTATCAGGAGTTCCGCAACTGATGCGAATGAGTTCAGTGCTGGCGGAGTGGTGACAGTAAAAATTATTCATACCCCTAGCGGTCAGATCATCTTTGACAAGGATGTGGTGATCAGCTGATGGTATATCCGGGGCGCGATCAGGCTGTATCACCGGTTGTCGGAGTCATGCTCATGCTGGCCATAACGGTCATGCTCGCGGCGATTGCCAGTGCATTTGCCGGGGGTTTTAGCGATACAACGGAAAAATCCCCCCAGAGTTCCCTGAGTGTAACGGCAAATTTTCATGATAAAATCCATACCAATAGTAACGGTGATTATTACCGAATCTATTTCGATCATACCGGTGGTGATCCATTCTCGCTTAGTTCGGTAAAGGTGGTGTTCAGATCCGATGAGACAGAGAACAAGACCCAACTGACCCGACAGGATAGGGGTACCCTCTGTCAAAATTTTACCCTTATGGGTTCGACGGGTCCTGCGTATAATGACACCACGGTCCGGGCCGGGGACCGGTTCTTCATTGACGGGCAGGTTAACACTGACGGGGATACGGGAATTCAATTCGGGAATGTTGTGTTCTGGAAAAACAAAGAACTCACCTGGATGGTGATCGATACCCGGACAAGTAAAACCATTGCGATGGGATCGCTGTTCCCGCAATAAGTGAAGTGACAGTCCTTACCTGTGGCAGGCATTTCCCGAAACTTCTTTTGTAAAGTGTTTGATAGTGAGCACACGTTTGTCATGATCCTCACACTAAGTATTACCCAATCCCCCATTTTTTCCAAACCTTAAAAAACAAGCAGCAATGATATTCACATGATTGATGATATGACCCTCGAAAACGATCTCTCCCGTATCGGGATATCCCTCCCGAAAAACCTGCTCGACCGGTTTGACGAAATTATCAATGCACGGGGATATTCCTCCCGGTCTGAAGGCATCCGCGACGCCATCCGCACCTACATCACCTACTACAAATGGATGGCCGACGTCAAGGGAGAACGCGAAGGAGTTATCACGATGGTCTACGATCATGACCAGCGCGGTCTTCTCACCACCATCACTGATATCCAGCACGAGTACCACGAGATTATCAAGGCCTCCCTCCACTCCCATGTGACCCATAACCGGTGTCTTGAAGTGATCCTTGTCCACGGAGACGGCTCGCAGTTAAAAACCCTTGCAGAGCGGCTGATGTCGCAGAAAGGGGTCGAATCGGTGAAACTTACCACGATCCAGATTGAAGACTAAACCGGATCGGTCATTCTTCGTTTTTTTACTTTTGTTCCAGGGATATCCAATCATCCGCATAAACCGCAACCTTTAGGGAGGATTTTTACTAACCTTCTGTCAGTACGGCAGAATCCGACAGGTCAGTGCCGGTTCTGAAGTAAAAAATCTTCAAGAATATATCTGAAATATCTGCAAGGGTCTCCGGTGACCGGAGGTACCGTGAGGAAACCAGATGATCGATCGGCTCTTTGAAAAAATCGCACATGTGATCACCCGCCGCCCGGTGCTCATCGCAGTACTTATTGCATTCATTGTCTGTGTCGGTCTGTACGGGATGACCCACCTGACCATGCAGACCGGCTGGAAAACCTACCTTGACAAGGACTCGGCAAAGGGCATCCTCTACAACAAGTACAGCACCACGTTCCAGTCAGATGCTCTTGTGCTGATCGTCAAATCCGGAAACCCGGTCTCGCCCGAAGTGCTCTCCTATGTCGACCGGCTCGAAGGAGACATCCGCCAGCAGAGAAACATCCAGTCCGTGACCGGGATTGTTGATATTCTCAAGGCCTACAACAAGGGTACCCTCCCGCAGTCACAGGCAGAGATCGACCGGATCATGGATCAGATCCCGGCCTCCCTTAAAGCCAAAGCGGTACCCTCAAATATCTTCTCGCTTGTCCAGATCCAGGTAAGCGAAGGTCTTTCAGATGCGGATAAGACTGCAACACTCAACACGATCGAAGCAACCCTGAAGGCATCCGGTCCGCCCCCGGACATCACGGTCGATATTACCGGGACGACCCCGTTTGTCGATCAGATGTCCGATGAACTGACCCAGTCCATGGTCGTGCTTATCGCCGCTGCGATGATCCTGATGGTGCTGATGATGGGCCTTCTCTTCTCCTACGTCAGCCACCGGTTCCTGCCGGTCCTGATCGTTGGTATCGGGCTTATTATCTCCATGGGCCTGATGGGACTTGCCGGGATATCCTTAAACCTTGCCGTGGTCGGCGCCTTCCCGGTACTCATCGGCCTCGGGATCGACTATGCGATCCAGTTCCACGCCCGGTTTGACGAGGAGGCCCGGAAAGGTTCTCTCGAAGATGCCGTCTTCATGACCGTCACCCGCACCGGGCCGGCGGTTCTCTACGCCATGCTTGCGACCTGCATGGGCTTTTTTGCCATGTTCATCTCCCCGGTTCCGATGATCCGGTCGTTCGGTCTTGTTTCCATCATCGGCGTCATGAGTTGTTACTGTATCTCGCTTTTTGGGATCCCGACGGCAGGGCTCCTGCTCAAATACAAACCCAAACCGGCACAAACAACCACCTGTTATGCCGTAGGTACCGATGCCTGCAGTTCACTTTCAAAGGCCCATTCAACAGGTTCCGCCCGGCCGGCAAAAGAACCGTGGTCGTATGGCCGGTTCCTGACCGACGTGTCCGTGAAGATTGCAAAGAACCCGGTGCCGGTACTTCTCATCGCCGTACTCATCGCGGTGATCGGGTTCCAGGTCGATGCCTATATCCCGGTCCAGACAAACGAGAACACGTTTGTCCCCCCGGATATGCCGGCAAAAGTACAGCGCGATCTCGTGACCCGGGTCATCGGATCGACGGATACCCGGCCCATTATTGTCGAAGGGGAACGTGTCACCGATCTGGATACCCTCACATGGATACGGCAGTACGAAGCCTATGAGCTCGCCCACCACGACCAGATCACCAGCGCGACAAGTATCGCTGATTACATTGTTGCCTACAACGGTGGCATCATGCCGAAAACCCAGAGCCAGGCAAACCACGCGCTGGGCCTCATCCCCAACGATATAAAAGAACAGTATCTCGACGGCTCGATGGTGACCGTAATCCAGTTCGGGACACGGCAGATGGAGATGCAGCAGCGGGCAACGTTAAAAGAGGCGATGATAAAGGATGCAGAATTTATCCAGCCGCCGCCCGGCATCACCGCAAAACCCACCGGGGACTTCGATCTCTATACATCGCTTATGACCGATCTCTCTTCGTCAAAGGAGAACATGACCCTGTTAGGGTTTGTACTCATCTTCGCGTTCCTCGCCCTTGTCTACCGGCACCTCCATGCAGTCACCCCGCTTGTCCCGATCATCATCGTCATCGGGTGGAATGCAGTGGCCATGTACCTGCTCGACCTCCAGTATACCCCGCTGACCGTGACGCTGGGCTCCATGACGATCGGCATTGCCGCTGAGTATACGATTCTCGTGATGGAACGCTATACCGAAGAGTATGAGCGGGTGGGGGACACGCATCGTGCCATACAGGAGAGTGTCAAAAAGATTGGGACCGCCATCACAGTATCAGGACTTGCCACGTTCTTTGGATTCTCTGCACTGCTCCTCGCAAGTTTCCCCATTATCAGCAATTTCGGGATCACGACACTGATTGCGGTCGGGTTCTCGCTTGCCGGTGCAATCTTCATTATGCCGGCAGTGCTCTCGCTGATGGGAACCCTGACCGACCGCAGGAAAAACAGAAGTATGGCCGGCGGAACACAGGAACCGGAAGATTTGCAATCCCCGTCATAAACAGACCCCGATCTCCGCACACCTTTTTTAGACAATACTCCCGCTGCCAGCCCTGACGCTTCATTTCCGTGTTGCGTGCAGGATCCCCATCACGCCAAGAGTGGAATAAACCGGCGAACGGTCGATCGAGAACGTGTAACGATCCCCGATATAATCCAGCAGCGCCGGATTGGGAACCGGGCTGATGGGCGGAATGTGCAGTTCCATCTCGATTCTCCTTATCCCGTCGAGATCCCGGGGCTCTATCAGCCACTCCGCTCCCTCGCAGTCGCATTTCAGGAAATCGCAGCCCCCGGCCATCTGAATGAGGGTTCCCAGCGTGTACGTGGGGGACATACGCCGGCACTCGTCCCATGTTATCTCTGCCGGCATGCCGGTGCCAAGCGCCCCCCGGATGATCCGCACGTCCGCATGGTTGAGCCGGACATTCTCTTCCAGGAGATCGGCAGTCACCGGTTCAACGGCGGTCACATGCGGCGAAAGCCTTGCCGCCCGCAGGCAGAACGCACCGACATTTGCCCCGATATCGAGTACGCGGTCATCCGGCAGGATATCCGAAATCTGGTACTCGGGAACTTTTGTGATCTGCCGGTAAGGTGCATCGGTCACCCGGAACTGTACCAGGTCACAGGTAACAATCTGCTGCGAGGAAGTTTTTCGGGAGAGATCGGGTGGTGGCGTATTCATAAGGGAAAACCCCGGGTATCCTGCGCAGGAGTGGGGACCGTGAGTATTCTTCCCGGTAGATCAGATCATGCGATAAAACTGATCCCTTCCCCCTGAAGCCGAATAAAAATGCGGTGGTCTTATTCACTTCTCAACGCATCTATCGGGTCCATGTTCGAGGCCGCCCACGCAGGGTACAGCCCCGACACCACGCAGACAACGACACCAATGATCATGCCGTACGGGATGTAGATCAGGCTTTCCGGGCGGAAGAAATACGCGGTGCTGCCGATCATGGCGTTCACGACCGAGTAGCCGATAATAAAACTCATGATACCGCCCACCACCGCACCAATGATACCGAGGATGAGTGCCTCGTACAGGAACATCCGGCGCACTTCACCTTTTTCAGTCCCGATAGAGAGCAGGATCCCGATCTCCTGCACTCGTTCTTTCACCGACATCATCATCACGTTGAAGATACTCACCGCAGCGACAACGAGCGAGATGCCGCCAATCGCCATGATAAATGTCGTAATCGTACCAAGGGTGCTTGAGATTGAGGACAAGCGGGAACTGGCATCGCTGATCCGGACAACCTGTGAATTCCGGTTCACTTTCCTGTCGATCGCTGCCTCTATTTGATTGATGGTATCGACATCATTTACGATCACGTTAACCTGATCGTACAGATCCTTGCCCCCGTAGTGAGTGGTATACCAATCGTCAGAAACGATAATCGCATTATCGGCATTGACATTATCTGAGGAGATGCCCCGGGCCACGAGGATGCCGGAGATCCGGACCACAGGCCGGGTTACCGTGGCGCAATTCTGCCCGATCTTGATACTGCTGCCCGGGACGATGTTAAAATTCTGGGCTATCGTCGCACCGACAAGCGCATCGTTACCCCCTTTAAGGTTGGTCCCCTGATCCACGGTCAGGAACTTGGAGACATCATTGGGATCCAGCCCATAGATCGAACCCCTGCCGTTCGTGTTGCCAATAGTAAACTGGGTACTGGTACGATGGATCGGGACGACCTCGTTTTGTCCTGCGGCTGATTTGATATCGTTGAGTTCGCTTTTATCGATCCCGCTCTGCGTGGTCGTAGCCCCTGACACACTGGTTACCTTGACGGTATCGGATGTAATAATGATCGTGTTGACATTGGATGAGAGCTGGTCTTTGACCGAGAGCTGCATGTTGGTTCCCAGCATCCCCATGGACGAGATAGCAACGACACCGATCACGATCCCGATCGATGCAAGAAGCGAACGCAGGAAATTCAGGCGGACGCTCCTGACAGAGAGATCAAAGAAGATATCTCCTTTAATCATGATTCTGCAACCCTCCCGTCTTCCAGCCGGATTATGCGGCGTGCATACTCTGCAATCTTCGGGTCATGGGTCACGAGAATGACCGTCTTTCCCTCACTATGCAGGCCACAGATGATATCCATGATCTGGAACCCGGTCTTACGGTCGAGGTTTCCGGTCGGTTCATCGCAGAGAAGGATCTTTGGATCGTTGACCAGTGCCCGGGCAATGGCCACTCTCTGCTGTTGTCCACCAGAGAGTTGGTTGGGCCGGTGGGCTGCCATTTCCCTGTCAATTCCTACCTCATCGAGCAGGATATGGGCCTTGCCCGTCGTGTCCCGTTTCTTGTATTTCAGGATGAGCGGGTACTCCACGTTCTCGTATGCCGTGAGAAGAGGGATCAGGTAGAATTTCTGGAAGATATACCCAATCGTGTCCCTGCGCATATGCGTCCGCTCAAGGTTTGACATTTCAGCCACATCCCGTCCCGCGATATACAGTTTACCTGATGTGGGAACATCAAGAATCCCCAGCTGGTTCATCATGGTCGATTTACCGGAACCGGAAGGTCCCATAATGGCGACAAAATCGTTTTCCATGATATCAAGGGAGACGTGATCGAGCGCGGTAAAGTCTCCGCTCTCCAGATGATATGTTTTTGTCACGTCCACAAGCCGGATAAGCGGAATGTCATCCATGACATCTGCTCCTACTGTTTCCTGAACCTGGCAAGTATCCATTTCCGTTTTATGTACAGGACAATAGCGGCAATGACAATAATTCCTCCGGCAATAACCGGATAAAATGCACTCAGGCCCCCGGCCTTGCTGCCGCCGATCCCAAACATGCCGCCGCCCCCACGGTTAGCTGCTCCACCGGACGCTGCGGTTGAGGCACTACTACCCGTAGATCCTGATACGGAACTTCCCGAACGGGTATTACCTGTACCTGAAGAGTATGCAAGAGAGCGGAGATTGAAAGTTTGCACCGTGCTCAGGCTGTTGCCACTTGCGTCCTTCCACTGCACCGTGATGGGTACAGCGGACAGGTCCTGACCGGTAAAGGTGAGTGTGAAACTGGCAAAATCATTGGACGTAAGGGAACCGACCGCATACTGTGCATAGGGATCAACAGGCTGCACCGGAGCGCCGGTGGATAACGTCATCCCGTTTGCATCGGTGATACCCGTATTGGTCACGTCACCCGTCAGCTGGTAGTACGTGCCGGGAGTGGTGAGTGCAAGATTATTGATGACCGGGTTTGCTGCGGTCTTGCTCGGGCCGATGTTCAGTGGCAGGGATACACTGTCCGAATGCTGGTTCATGGGACCATTGTCGTACTGGATACTGAAGTTAACCGTAGTCGCCTTATCGGGAGTGATGGCAAAGGGAACGTTCACCGAGCTTTGGGCGGGAACAGATGCCAGAAAGACCCTGTCCGGGGTTATGCCAAAGCCGGATCCCCCGGGGGTAATTACAACGTTCGTTATGGCACCTTCCCGGGGATTGTAGATCGTCAGGTTGACGTTATCTGTACTGTGAAGGGCAAAATTGTCAGGTACCAGGGAAAACGATGCTTCAATGGGTTTTGAATCGATCTTAACCATAATGGGATAGCGGAGGCTTCCGGCATCTTGTGACGCAAGGGTAAAAAGCGGAAAATACATTCCCTCAGGGGGTTTTGCAACCACCTTGAATGTATACGTCATTGTGTTCCCCGGCCCAAGATAGATCATACTCCGGTACGGGTTATGGGCTTCATCCTCCATGTAAATATTGCTGTCGAGGATATCTGCATCCGAAAAGGCAACCGACTGGGATCCGGAGTTTGTTACCTGTACCGAAATTGTTCCTTCTTCATAGGGGTAGAATTCCTGCGGATCGACTGTGACGGAACTCACATAGACCTGAGACAGGGCCTGTTCGGCAGATAACGTCGTTGATGCACTTACAGAACTCGTACTAGAAGAACTGCTGGTGGTACTTGCCGAGACCCCGGCTGCACTCGCAGCGGTCATCATCAGACAAATCATCAGTATTCCCATGAGGGCGGTAAATATCTTCATAATCACTCCTTTCGTTTACGAGAGTCAGGAACATACGTGACCGGGAAATGGCACACTTGAGATTGTGTCATTCCCGGACGTTTAATGGTATTTTTGTAACTTATAGTTTACTTATTGTAATCTATTTAATACTGTACACTATAAATAATTTTCTAAAAAGCAATCTATCCGACAAGTACTTCGTTTTGGGTAAAACGTGTTAAAGTCGAGTCAAATAACCGATGGCTCCGGGCTGGCACACCAGACTGCATATAATTATACCAGGTAATCAACGGTACCAATTAATAACGTCAGGATACAGAACGCGGCAAGCACAACGTAGTAGGTTACCGGGTTTTTCATGACGAATACCTCTGAAGGGAGTGTGTTACCTTGCGAAGGTCACCCGGTCCCACCTATCCATCAGTGCCACCCACCCCCCGTGGGGGTATCCCCTGTACAGCCAGGTACCCTTGGGGAAGGTACCTCCCCGTTTTTAAAAACGCTTGGCCCGGTTTCTCCGGGAACTTCGTCGTGATTTACAGATCGATGCTTCCGCAAAATGAGGAGGTACCCCGACCGGGGGTGTACTCTCTTCCACGCCATACCCCATGAGGGGGTATCTCACTTGCCACAGGGTACCACCTTTGTACAAATAGGGATCCCCCTCCTGCCATAAAGGGAGGGTGGAGGCTGCCAAAAAAACTCCTGCTTCCCGTGCTGGCTTATACGAATTTTTGGTGATTGTTCTTTCAACGTGAAAAACAGAGAAGTACTGAAATCCGTCAGTTTTTTACAAAATCAGTCTTTATCTACGGTCCGCACTTCATCTTCATACGTGAATACCTCTTCGATGTTCACTTTGAAGTGGCGTGAAATTCGAAACGCAAGATCCAGGGAGGGAACATATTTTCCCTTCTCAATGGCAAGGATGGTCTGCCGGGTCACACCGATCGCCTTTGCAAGATCCTCCTGCGTGAGATCATACATCGCCCGGTATACCTTGATCTTATTCTTCATCTGTCTCCCATTCCCCGTACTTTCTGGCATAGTAGAACCTGAACCCAACATACAGGAAGATCATCAGGCAGAGGAGCCCCAGTTGTACGTATCCAATCATTCTTGGCGACATTATCTCCACGGATAACGGCATGGACTGGCGGTCAAACCTGAGTTCACGGGAAAGATGGGGCATATAGAGCAGATTCATAACTGCCATGATCGAAAATGCACAGAAGCACACCCAGAACACCTGGAATGTTCTCAGGGCCGCCTTCTCGGTGATCCGTGCACTCCGTTCATCCTCGATAAAATCATCCACTCTGCGGTATGCTACGTAAATAACCACAACTCCGATCACAAACGCAATCATTGAGAGAACCGGGGTGAATGTTTCAACCGAGTACCAGAAGATCGCAAGAAGGGCAAGTGCGACAAACCCGATAATCAGATAAAAAATATTTTTTTTCATGGCGTCCCTTTGTAAAGAATTTTAAACATGCCGTGATATAAATATGAGCCTTCCCGCGTCGGGCGGCCCGGTGTGGGTATATTTCTGCCACTTAAAGAGGTATTACAAGGATTTATATCGGCAGATTTACCATGCATTTTATGAATGAAAAAACCAATACACCCAGTCTTTTGAGGCTTGCAGCGGCAGTATTCCTGGGCCTTATTGTAGGATTCATCCTGTTCTTTATCGCGGCAATGGTCATCGGGAGTATTAACCAACTGATGGGAATGAATATTCCTGTCAGGATGGATATTGCAGAGAATCTTATCAGCGCTATCCTGCTGGTTGTATTTGTCGTGGGATGTATCGCAGGATTCTGCTGGAAGGTCTGGACAACCCCTGCCACGGAAGAGGAAGACAAATCATCAGTCCCTGAAGAATAAAACAAAACGTCAGTTCCGGTTCCTGTGCGACCGGGACCCGGATACTATCTCTGGTGCTCAGGGAGTACAGGTTTATCCGGGACTGGCTCCTTTTTTTAAAGAATATGATACGACCATCGGCAGTAAAAATCGTAAATTTTCAATTATTGTGTATATAGACATTTACCGGGAGAGAGACGAACAGGAACATACCGCAAAATGCCCGGATAGACGGCTCGATACAATAGCAGAGTATGGCCCGACGAGTCTCTTCAACGGAATAGTACTTTGCACGATAGAACGGGTACCGATGGGAGTCCGACAACTCCTCCTATAAAAAGATCCTGCGCAACTCGATTCAAGTGGTTAGAAACAACCGGGCCACAAAAGCAAACGATCTATCACATGGCAGATTCAGCATTTTACACCTGCGGGAATATCCAATCACTTGGAGAGCATTGCTTCTGGATCAGTCATGTTCCCATGACAATCCCAAAAGCCCAGGAACGTGTTGCATCAGAAGTCTCATGGACGGCCTGCAAGGATACCCGGTACAAATATGCTGTAGACGAAGTGCATATGGTGGGATACGGCAGAGGGGGGTTCTGGATCACTTCCGCAAAACAACAAAAAAGAATCGATACAACGTTCAGAACCCGGCTTTATGAAACAGATGAAGAAAGATAAAAGTGCTTATAAAAAAAGAAGAGATGGCAACAGGGGACTGTGAAATGAATAAATTAAATACCTTGTTGATGGATATGTTGGTTTGATAGTTATGATGAGATCGGAAAAGTACTCCCTGATCATAGGATTGATCATACTCCTCGCAGTCTTCGCAATGCCCGGGGTTACCGCATCGGATAGCACACAATCGGGTTATATCACTGTTGGATTAGCGCCGGTTGCACAATTCAATGCACAGTATCCTGCATACTCCACCGTCCCGACATTAGTCTCATTTATCGATTCATCTCTCGGGTCAACCCCAATGACATATCAATGGGACTTTGGCGATGGGGCTACATCCACAGACCAGAATCCTGTGCATTCATACCTCCAGCGCGGAACCTATACTGTAACCTTTACGGTAAAGAACGCATATGGAACAAGCACCGCGATTAAGAAAGATTACATCGTTATTGGCATGGTACCAAGAGCTGATTTCGTTGCAAACCCGACAAGCGGCAATGCGCCTCAGAACGTCGCATTTACCGACAAGTCCACAGGTATTATAACCTCCTGGAACTGGGATTTCGGTGACGGAACCAGTTCAACAGTACAGAACCCAACCCATACCTACTGGTCTGCAGGCGTCTACACTGTGATCCTGACAGCGTCCAATGATTTCGGCTCTTCGTATAGCACGAAAAACCAGTATGTAACGATTTCCGGTAATCTTGTATCGAAATTTTCAGCCGACCCGGCAACCGGTAAAGCTCCGCTGGGGGTCCTCTTTACTGATCGATCCCTCGGCAGCCCTACGGCATGGAAATGGGATTTTGCTGATGGTTCGACATCTGCCCTCCAGTACCCCAGCCACACGTTCACCACCGCGGGATTGTACAAGGTCAAGCTGACCGTTACTCGCGGCACTGACACTGACACTTCAACACAAACTCTGAATGTTGGCGGAGTACCCCAGGTGGATTTCGTCGCCACCCCCAGATTAGTTAGTACTGGTGACGCGATCCAGTTCACGGACAACTCTACGAACTCGCCAACCAGCTGGACATGGAATTTTGGCGACACCGCTGCATCAGCCGAGCAGAACCCCAGCCACTCATACCAGCTGAAGGGTATTTATACGGTTAGTCTCACAGCACGGAATACCAACGGAATGGCCACTGAAACAAAGACCAATTACATCAATGTCGGTATTCCCCCCACGGCAGATTTTATTCCGGTTATCGCCCCGTACGTGATAGGGAAGGTACCGATGCCGGTTAGCTTCATCGATAAGTCCACCGGTCTCCCAACCTCGTGGAAATGGGACTTCGGTGACGGATCAACGTCTGCTGACCCGAATCCATCCCATGTCTACCAGAAAGAAGGGTTATACACAGTCACTTTGACCGTAAAGAATAACTTTGGCACTGACACCATGGTTAAAAAAGACATAATCTCTGTCGGTAACGGTGGAGCTGTTGACTTTACTACCCGTTCGACGACTGTCGGTGTTGGATGGGTCGTGTCATTCAAGGATCTCTCAACCATCGAGCCCACACAATGGAGTTGGACCTTCGGAGATGGAACAACCGGTAGCGGCCAAAATCCCGATCACACCTATCATAAAACAGGTGTCTACGACGTCTCACTGACTGCATCAAGCCCCACAATCACTGGCAGTATTACTAAAAAGCAGTACATTACGGTTCTCAATATCCCCCGTGCGGACTTTATTGCAGACAAGACCCGTGGCAGTGCACCGATGGCTGTAATGTTCACGGACAAGTCCTCCAATGTACCAACCTCGTGGAAATGGGATTTCGGGGACGGTGCAACTTCTACTGACAAGAACCCAAGCCATACTTATACCACTCTTGGTTCGTACTCAGTGACCCTGACTGCCTCAAATGTGAATGGACAGGATTCAACAACCAAAGCCAATTACATCGTTACCACACTGGCACCGGTTGCGGCTTTCTCGGCGGACCGGCGCATGGGTAATGCACCCTTCCTCGTCCAGTTCACGGATCAGTCAACCAACTCCCCGACCTCCTGGAAATGGAACTTCGGTGACGGAAGTTCGTCATCCGACCAGAACCCCCGCCACATCTACCAGTTCGAAGGTTCGTATAACGTCAGCCTGACCGCAACAAACCAGTATGGCAGTGACACCTCCTTCAAAGCCGGCACGACCGCCGCGCCCACGGTAAGCATTACCGCCACCCCCACAAAAGTGAGCACGACTGCTGCCCCGACAACAGCGGCAACTGTTGCAGCCACTACGATTCCGACTACCCAGGCGCCCCTGCCAGCGGCAGTTTCCATCATCGCTTCCGTTATTGCGGTGCTGGCAATCGTATATACCAAACTAAAATAACCCTTTTTTCTTTCCAACGTCGTTTTATTCCCACTACATACGGAACAATTAAAAATAGTATCCCCGGTAGTTTTTGCCTGGTGCATGCAGGATCATGCGACCCCTGCTGATCTTTACTCTGAAAAAAACACGATTCTTCATAAAATTGGATAACTACCCTCAGAATCCTGGCATATCGGATCCAAAGACATTTCTCATGCGACTCTCAACTGATATGAACTTATGATGGATGCATTCGAACGCTTCGGTCTCATTATCAACGACCACGTAGTCAGGACACCGGTAGCGATTGCATCCATGGCCGGTATCGTGGATGCCAGGTACGTGCTCGACCGGAAAGCGCATGCAGGGGTCGCATTTATGGGCGGATTCGCGATCGATGCACCCACAATGGATGCGGCGCGGGCTATAGCGGCAGGCAGTGATCGAAAAGAATTCCTGTATGACGACCCGGTAGCCGCGCTGCGTGCGGAGATCGACCCGCTCAAGACCTGCGATGTGGTGGCCGGCATCAACCTCCGGGGCAGTTCCCCAACCGCGTTTACCGCCATCGTGGATGCACTCGGGGATGGCGTGGTCTATGAGATCGATGCACACTGCCGGCAGGCCCCCATGGTCGCGGCCGGTGCCGGGGAATATTATCTCAAAAATCCCGGAGACCTTGTCGCGGTCGTAAAAGCCCTCAAGGCAAAGAATGTCACGGTCTCGGTGAAGATGCGCGTCGGGGTTGCCACAGACGACCGGGCGCTCGTGCGGGCGCTCTGGGGCGCCGGTGCCGATATCCTGCATGTCGATCTCATGGATGCCGGTATTGCAAAACTCCGACAGATCCGGAACAGCTGCCCGCTTCTTATCATCGCAAACAACTCCATTACGACATTCGATAAAATGCGGGATATGCTCTCCCACGGTGCCGATATCGTCTCGCTTGCGCGGCAGTCCGATGAACACACACTTGCCGGGCTGGATGCGGCCATTACGCGATATGCAGATGAGGAGGGGTGGTATAATTCCCCAAAGCAGCTCTGCCGGGGCGGCGATATCAGGGCGCTCGCGTTCTGCTGTATGCCGGTCAAGGAGTGCCCCCTCATCCCGGCGCTCTCGCGTATCGGACTCTCAAAGGAGGAATATGTCCGGTTAAAACTGGATGCGGTGAAAGGTACACCCCTTGAAGGCGGCCCCCATACCTGCTTTGGCAGCCTTGCGTGGTGCTGCAAGACCTCCTCGCCCTGCATGTTCCGGGATATGACGCTTGCACAGGAAGGCCTCCCAAAGAAAGAATATATGCGCAGGAAACGCGAGTTATCAGATACCGTAATGAGCCGTGTGTTCCATGACATCCCGCCTGATGAGTGCTGCTGAACGAGCACAGCTTGCAATGATGCTAGAGGTCTGCGCCTTTCCCAAGCCCGGGAACGTGGACCGGTGCCATGATTATCCCGACACGAGACTCGAACATTTCCTTGCTTCCACGATTTTTGCACGACCGGCGCTGGAAGAGGCTGCATCCGGTAAAGGGAGGATCGGTGAGATTATCGGGCACGCGGTCCGGCAGACAAACGTGCATACCGGTGGCAACACGCATTTTGGCGCATTTATCCTTCTGATACCGCTCGTGTATGGCGGCGGTATCGAGGGTGCTATAAAAGCGATCGCAACAACTGATGTCTCCGATGCGGTTGCATTCTATAAGGCGTTTCGTCTTACCTGCGTCCGTATGAACGCGGAAGACGAACTTGACGTAAACGATCCAAAAGCACTCGACGAACTTCGCGAGCGTAATATGACCCTGCTTGACGTGATGCATCACTCGGCAGCAAACGACATGGTCGCCCGCGAATGGGTCAATGGTTTTATACTGACCCGGCGGGGTGCCGATATCCTTCACCAGATCGGGCCGGGACGGGAAGCAATCGTGGAGATGTTTCTTACCCTGCTTGCGACCGAGCCGGACACATTTATCATAAAAAAGCATGGGCGTGCGGTCGCGGAGCAGACCCTGATAAAGGCCCGCGAAGTGCTCGACGGCCGGCGGGTGCTGGAAACCTTCGATGCGGAGTGCATTGAGGCCGGCATCAACCCGGGCTCGATCGCGGATATCACGATTGCAGCGATCTTTATGGCTCTTGGCGAGGGATGGGAATGGGACTCATAAAAGGCGGCATTAGCGAAGTGATCGCCACCACCGCATTTAACGCGGCGCCCATCGGCATCCGCTTTCAGGACAAAACGGCAAGCATGATACTTTTTTCCGGCAGCCATACCGCAGAAAACGTTGAGCGGGATGGTTGGGTGGTTGCAAATTTTATCCACGATCCTATACTGTATGTGCGGACAGCGTTTGAGGATCTTCCGCGCGATGCGTTTGTAGAAGAACCCGTGATGGGACGGACGATGTACCGGCTCGCCAGTGCCGAAGCCTGGATCGCATTTACCGCGACGGTCGAACGCAAAACGGAGGGTGCAATGATGGTCCGGCTTACACAGGAAAAAGAGATCATTGAAGAGGTGGCGATCCATCCGGTGAACCGAGGGTTCAATAGCATCATCGATGCGACCGTTCACGCGACCCGATACCGGGTGAACCCTGATGCAAAACTCCGGCGCCTGATCGATTATCACGCAGAAATCGTGCGGAAGTGTGGCGGGAAAAAGGAGATTGAGGCACTCGGGTTGCTGATGGGGTATATCAGTGAGTAGTCAAATCAGGAAATCCTGACCCTGTGGAACTTACCCTGGAACCGAATGGCAAAAGAAACGCTATGAAATAAAGACGAATAGTAATTATAAAACCTCAATACTTCTCTATTTTCAAGTTGGATGAACAACCACCAAAAATTCGTATAAGCCAGATCTGGAAGCGGAAGTATCTTTTTTGATAGCCACCCCCCACCCCCGGGCCACAAGAGGGGGGTGGGGGTATCATGCTTTTAAAAAATCGGTCGGGGGTCGGGGTACCTCTCCTTTTTGGGAGTGGGGGGTGCCACCCCGGGCTGGCAGGAGGGGGTACCCCCAATGGATCGGAAATCGCTTCGGGAAGTCCTATTAAAATTCTGATGTTTGCAAAGGAAAATTTAGAGAAGTACTGGGTCTCAAACACCCGTCTCCTATGCCGAGATGCCCTGTTGTTACATTTTAGCCGTCTATCCACGTCATTTTGCGGTATGTTTATGTTCGGATCTTCTCCGGTGAATATCTATGTACAAAACAAATAAAAATCCGGAGATTTTCACTACCTCTGGCCAAATATAAGTTATTTACTCTCCCGAAAGGTCAACACATTAGCAACAACCAAAATTTTTTATATTAATCTCGGGATAGTGGGATTGCCAGTGATATGTTCTGGCAAAGGTGTTACCAATGACGAGACTTAAAACAGTGAAATTTCTGTTTGTGCTAATTTGCTGTATCTGCATGATGACAGCAATGGTATCGGCAGCAGATCAACGGATTCCAGGATCTGCACCACCGGTCAGCACAGGATCTTCGGGATACACGGCAGTTTCAGCGACGAACACGAACCTTCAGCCATACGTCACAACAAATGGCCGGATATCGTATTCTATCGATGGTGCTGGTTATTATCCCGCAAATTCCGGAATCATACGGGTCCAGAAACCCACGGGCGCTACGGTCCGGAAAGCCTACATGGCTGCCGCAACGACAGGCTATACAAGTTACAAACTGCCTGCCGGGAGTGTCAAAATAAACGGGAATAGCGTTGTCTGGCAGAAGGAGATTGCCAATGATATCAGTTCGTACAACTATATGGCAGACGTAACGACAATTGTTAAGCCAATTGTTGACAGTGCGCCGGCCGGAATGGTCAATATACCTGTATCCGAAGCAGATTCATATGATACGGAAGGGGAAATTCTTGTGGTGATCTTTGATGATCCCCATGTTCTGACTGATAACTCGATCATCCTCTTGTTCGGTGCACAGAAGACTGCCGGGGATACCTTCTGGATGTCGCTCGCACGACCGTATGATCCGCAGGTTACGAAGAACATTAGCCTTTCCTTAGGGATATCCTATAGTTACCAGATAAGTCAATCTCAATACAGTATTATCGATGTCAACACAAGGAGACTCACAACGTGGGCCGGTGGAGAGGATGATGGCCAGAGCACTAACGGGGCATTACTCACGGTAGGTGGTATCAATGATACCATTGCAAACCCCCCGGATCCTTATGCTACGAAAGTAGGGAATTTCCGTTATGACGATGAGTTGTATGATCTCCGCCCGTTTGTTACGACAGGATCTCAGGCCATAAACGTTACCACGAAAAACCCGTCCATGAATGACAATATTTTCTTTGGGGCGTTTTATACTGAAGGCAACAACGCAATCGTTGGCGAGGGAATAACCCTTTCACCGACAAGTGCAACGACGGTAATAGGGACGAGTTATTCCGTCAAAGCCTATGTCCAGAATGATCTCGGAAAGGTCATCCCCAACCGCCAGGTTAATTTTTCGATCACATCAGGTCCAAACTCTCCAAAAACCGGACGAGGTACTACCGATAGCACGGGTGTTACCTATTTCACCTACACGGGAACTACAGTCGGTACTGACACTATCGTAGCAACTATGATTGATTCTGACGGGGAGGTATCAACGTCCAATACGGTTACGAGTACCTGGACCTCCTCAAGTCCCACAACGGGCGCAGATAAGATTGGCGTATTCCGCAGTGGGACATGGCTGCTTGATTACAATGGAAACGGGAAATGGGACGGCACTGTAACCGACCGACAATATTCATTTGGTACGAGTATAGATATGCCCGCCGTAGGGGACTGGAATGCCAACGGGAAAACAAAGATAGGCATCCAGCGGTATGGCAGTACCTGGCTGCTTGATTATAATGGAAACGGGAAATGGGACGGTGCTGTAACCGACCGGCAATACACGTATGGAGTAAATGATCAAAATGTAGTCTATGGTGACTGGAACGGGGACGGAAAGGCCGAGATCGGGATTGCCCGTCTTCGCAACAATGGACTGATAATGGACTGGTTCCTTGATTATAACGGTAACGGCCAGTGGGATGGTACCGTAACTGATCGTATGTATACATTCAGTATTCTTGACACCAGTGCCACAAGCCTGTTGAGCAGCCGCACCAATGCCAACAGTGTGAGTGCCGACAATGCGGCGGCAACGATACCCGTTGTCGGGGACTGGAACGGGAACGGGAAGTCAGAGATCGGTCTCTACCTCTATGGATTATTCTTCCTTGACTACAACGGTAACGGCCAGTGGGATGGGGTAGCCACCGACCGGCAATACTCCTTCGGACAGTATGGCGACAAACCCGTTGCCGGGAAATGGAATGGCGGTACAAAGAGTGAGATTGCTGTCTTCCGGAATGGCGTATGGTACCTTGACTACAACGGTAACGGCCAGTGGGATGGGTCAACCACCGACCGACAATATTCCTTCGGGACGACCGGGGATAAGCCGGTTGCCGGGAACTGGTAATACAATCAATTTTTTTCCGGAGCCCTAATTTTTTGGTATTGACCAAACTTATTCCTGAATATGGTGAGATAAAAAAATTAATCCCTGACAAAACATGATCGGTAAGACCCTTACCATCGCCGAAGTATTGTTCCGTTTTTTAATCGATGAAATCACTCATAAACTAAAAACAAATTTAAAAGCCACAGATACGTGAAAAGACACTTTTTGAAAATAATGCTCTGTAGAAATCCTCAATGAAGAACCAGAGTAAACACTTGTGGATATTGTAAACGATCATCTTACTGGCGATTTCTTTCATCTGAATCAGGAATTTTCTGGCTTTCAGATCGCCCCCGAA